>ERZ795049.44-NODE-44-length-187273-cov-28.624352_pt1 | contig 187273 bp, 179 predicted proteins | sample MGYA00375133_ERZ795049 | MGnify/ENA primary metagenome ERZ795049 (study PRJEB30178, sample SAMN05720147) | activated sludge metagenome | isolation source: anaerobic digester from wastewater treatment plant | place: Japan | collected 2015-04-20 ...
GTTGAAAGGGTTGCAAGATTTTGCTTATCAATTGAAACATTCCAAGTACTAGTTTCTGTTTGGAAGGTTTCTGTAGTAATTTCTTTAGTATTTAAATTAACTGAAAGGAAGTCGTTATTTTCATCCATAAATGAGAATGTACCTTCACTATGTTTAATAACGGTGTATGTTTGAACACTATTAATAGGATAAGTAAGAGTAGTGTAGTCAACAACTATTGGTAAACCTTTTTTATCAAGTGGTTTATCAGTGGTTAGGGTATCATCAAGAGTTTGGTTAACAAAAAACACTTCATCACCACTTACTAGATCATTTTTAGAAGTAATAATATCAGCAAAGCGATATGTATCTTTAACAATATTATTCGTTGATTTCGGTCTAGCAATAGTAGCAAAAAAAGTAAGACTGAAAACAGCTAGTAATGCACCAGCGGTTAATTTAACTAAATTCTTTCCTTTTTTATCAATTTCATCTTATGTTTTCCTAGTTTATTTATATGTATTTTGATTAGTATGTTTTCGTTAACATAATTTCAAGAACATATTAAGATGCAATACCATATATAAATATATGTGTCAATAATATCTTGAAAAAACTTTTATTATTTTTTAGAATGTGATTGTATGGTACTTTTTTCAAGGATAAAAAAATGAAACATAACACATGTTATATTTTAGAACGAGAATTTTTACTAAAATTATCACCCTTTAAAAACCAAAAAAGAGCTAAATTCAATGCCTCATTAATCAAAGGTGATTTAAAGGTACTTGGTGTTGAAATAAAGTGGCTTAGAAAAATCGTCAATTCCCTAAGTGAAAGTGAAAGAAAAAGCTTACTTTCAATTTCTAAATTTAGCTATCACGAAACCGAAAAAATGAAAGCTATTTTAATTAATAAAATTAAGCCTTATTCAAAAAGGCTTGATTGTTTAAGGGATTTCTTACCTACAATTCGTGATTGGGCAATTTGTGATACTTGCATTAGCGATAATAAAGAAGCAAAAAAGCACAAAGAAGAAACACTAGCTTTTCTTTTGTCTTTTAAAGATAGAAAAGAAGAATTTATACAGCGCTATGTCGTTCTAATGTATGCAATTTACTTAGCTCCTGATCATCTTGATGAGTATTTTACTTACTTAGTTAACACCGAGTTTAATGGTTACTACGCTAAGATGGGAGTAGCATGGGCACTTTCTATTCTTTTAATAAGTGAGCAAGATAAAACACTTACTCTACTAAAAGAGAAAAAACTAGATCCTTGGATTCAAAATAAAGCTATTCAAAAAGCAAGAGAATCGTATCGAATTAGCAAAGAATTAAAAGAAGTTCTCCTAGAACTTAGAATAAAATAAACATTTTTTCAAAAAAAACAGTGTTTTTTTGCTAGAACACTTTATTTTTGCCCCTAAAATAAGTAGAATATATAAGAACACCTATAAATAGGTAATAGAAGGAGATAATACATGGGACGAACGATTATTATCGCAGGGGATTTGGCCTCAGGAAAATCACTATTAGCGAAACGTCTTTCCACTCATTTTAAAATTCCCCATTTTAATAAAGAACGTTTTAAAGAAATCCTTGGTGACATAATCCCTTTTGAAGAAATTGATGAAAATAAAAACTTATCTAAGTCTGCTCTTGATTTATTAATTCATATTAACTCAAGAAATTGTCGTGTCGGAGGCAATGTCATCTTAGAAGCAAATTTTCATAAAGAAGAACTTAAACAAATAAAACGCGACTGCGCTTTTTATAAGCAAGATGTCGTTTTATTATATCTCACAGGCGATATTGAAACGCTCTATGAGCGCTTTCTTGAAAGAGAAAGGCAACACCGTCACCCAGTCCACCTAACTAGAGCACTTAGAACTATTGATGAGTTTGAACGCTATGTTTATAAGTGGCGAAACGAGGAAGAAGTTATGCCTCGCGTTTATATTGATGTTACAGGCTGTGATCCAATGGTTGTATATGCTAAAGCCATTGAAGCCTTAGATAAAATTGATTAAGAAAAAATGAAATAGAAAGAGAATAAAAATATGTCAATTGAAAAAGTTAAAAAAACAAGAAACATTCTCTTCCTTGGCCACCAAGGAAGTGGAAAAACAAGTTTAGTCGAAAGTTTAGTTAGTTTTATTAACAAAACTCCTAAAGGGTCGATTGAAAGAAAAAACACTGTTAGTGACTATACTAACGAAGAAAAAAATCGCTTAAGTTCATGTAGCTTATCAGTTCTAACCACTGAATATAAAGGACATCAACTAACATTTTTAGATGCTCCAGGTAACGATAACTTTGTTAGCGATATTATTAGTGTTCTAGATATGATTAAAGGCGCAGTTTTAGTCATCGATGCCCAACGAGGCATCGAAGTAGGAACTGTAAAACACTATAATCTTCTTAAAGAACACGGAGTTCCCACGCTAATTTATCTAAATAAAATGGATAAAGAAGACATAAACTTTAATGCCCTTTTAGATGAAATTAGCACCGAACTTGGCCCAGAAGCCGTACCATTTGTATATCCACTTGGAAAAGTTGAAGGATTTGATGGCTTTATTAATGTTATTAACTTAAAAGCCCTCAAATTTGAAAAAAATAAAATGGTTGAAGCTGAAGTTCATGATGACAAAATGGATAAAGTTACTGAATTAAATAATGTATTAGCAGAAAAAGTCGCTCTTACAAGTGATGAACTGCTTGAAAAGTTCTTTGAAGGAACCCCATTAACTAAAGATGAAATCCGCAAGGGACTTCATACTGCAATTATTAGCGGTGAACTTAAACCAATTTTAGTTGGCTCTATTAAAAACGATATTGCAGTTGAAACTGTTTTAGAAATGCTTATTAACTACATTCCTGATCCAACAACCTTAAAACCATACAAAGGAAAAGATGAAGCTGGTAAAGAAGTAACAAGAAAGACTGATCCTAATGAACCATTTAGTGCTTATGTTTTTAAAACAATGTTTGACCAATATAAAGGCGTTATTAATGTCATAAAAGTTTGTAGCGGTACACTTCGAGTTGGTGATGATATTTATGTTCCAAGCTCACAAAGTAAACAACGCGTTGGCCAAATGTTTTCACTTTTTGGTGAAAGAATGGATAGTATTACCGAAGCATTTGCAGGTCAAATCGTTGCAATTACAAAATTAGACGATGTCTATACTGGTGATACGCTTTGTGATGTTAAGCAAGTTACTATTTATGCGCCTGCTAAACTTCCAACTCCTGTTTACTATAAGGCTCTTAAACCTAAAAACCCACGAGACGAAGAAAAACTCTTTAGTTCTCTTACTAAACTAAAAGCAGAAGATCCAGTCCTTGATGTCACTCGTAATGTTGAAACAAAACAGCTTCTAATAGGTGGCTTAAGTGATTCACACCTAGCTTTTATTCTAGAAAAGATTAACAATATATTCTCAATTGATGTTGATACCTTTGCACCTAAAATTGCATATCGCGAAACAATTAAAGGTACAACGACTGCTCCAGGTCGCTATATTAAGCAAAGTGGTGGTAGCGGCTTCTATGGCGTTGTTGAAATGCGCTTTGAACCAAGTGGCAGTGATGAAAACGTTTTTGCTGAAGAAGTTTTCGGCGGTGCTGTCCCTAAAAACTATTTCCCTGCTGTTGAAAAAGGCTTTAGAGAATCAGTTCAACAAGGTCAACTTGCAGGCTTCCCAGTTGTAGGAATGAAAGCTGTCTTAACAGACGGAAAATATCACTCGGTTGATAGTAACGAACAAGCTTTTAGAATGGCGGCAATTCTTGCTTACCGCGAAGCTTATATGAAATGTAAACCAACACTTCTAGAACCAGTTATGAAGTTAACAATTTATGCTCATAACGAATTTACTGGTAACATCATGAACGATCTTAATCAACGTCGTGCCCGCGTTCAAAGCATTGATGAAAGAGCTAATCATATGCAAGAAATCGTTGCTTTAGTTCCAGAAGCAGAAACGCTTGAATATGCTTCAACGCTTCGCGTTTTAAGTCAAGGAAGTGCTACTTTTGATCGTGAATTTGATTCGTATCAAGAAGTACCTTCATATTTAATTGATGGAATTATTAAAACTGATTCTCGCTTAGACAATAAAGACGCTAAATAAAAAGAAAATACTTTGTATTTTATGTTAAAATAAGGACGAGGTAATTAAAATGAGTGAAAAATTCAAAATTAAGCTTAGTGAAAAAGCAAAAGTTATTTTAAAGAATGTTTGGGTTCCTGCCCTTTCTGTTTTCCTTTTACTTCTTGGCATTATTTTCCGTTTTGCCTTACCAGAAAACGTTCGAATTGGCGCAGCCTTTATTTTCTTTGTTATTACGATGATTGTAAGTTTACTTGCCCTTCTTCAACAAACAAGGAAGAACTTATATCAAAGACTATTACTAGCAGCACTTGTAATCACGGTAGTTTTACTTGTCTTTCAAATGATTAATGTTCTTGACTTAGGAGCAGATGCTACTACATTAAAGGTTGCACTTGAATATGTATTTCTTGCTCTTTTTAGTTTAACTGTTGTAGGTGTCGCTGTTTACTCAACTATTATTGGCATCATGCTAGAAGATGCAATTGAACCAGTCGAAGATTAATAGAAAAAATACTTATAACAAAAAAAGCCAATTTATTGGCTTTTTTTGTTTCCTTTGACTTTTTTTATATTCTTAAGTTAAAATGAATTTGTATAAAATAGCAAAGGAAAATAATGTTATGAACCTTTTTAAAACTTTTAAAGGCGATAAAGTACCGCTTTTAACAAAGATTGTTTATCCCTTTACTGGTATAGGTCGAGATGCCTCTTATACATTAGTGGCACTTTTTTTAATGACCTATGTCCAGTTTACTCTTGGAGGAGAGGGGGGATATGAGTCAAAAATGGCAGTCATTATTGCGATTATGTTTGTCTCTAGGATTTGGGATGGTGTTAATGATCCAATGATAGGAATGCTAATTGAGAATACTCATTGGAAGATGGGTAAATATAAACCCTGGATTTTAATAGGAGCGGTAACTAACTCAATTGTTCTAGCTCTTATGTTTAGTGTACGGGCGACTGGCTGGTGGTTTGTTGCCTTATTTGCAGTGTTCTATCTTCTTTGGGAGATTACTTTTACCTTTAATGATATTGCCTATTGGAGTATGCTACCTTCTTTATCAAAAGAAGAAAAAACAAGAAACCAACTTACAACGATGGTTGCAGTTGCTGCCAGTATTGGTGCTTTTACCGTTGGTGGCTTAGTTCCAATGATTTTTCCAGGTAACGCAATTGCAAATTTCCGCTGGATCGGGATTGTTGTAGCAGCGGTATTTTTACTTTGTCAGCTCTTACTTGTCTTTACTTGTAAAGAAAAAGAGCGAACAGAAGTTGAACGAGAAGAAAAAATCACTCTAAAAGAAATGTTTGTTGTTGTTTGGAAAAATAAACAACTTTGGTGGATGATGATTATTATTGTTCTCTATTACTTAGGTAGTGCACTTCTTAATGCCTTTGGCCTAAACTATTTCTATTTTGCCTATGGATATGGTGAAGGCGGACTAAAAATGTTTTATTTTACAGTTGCCTATGCGCTTGGAACAATCGTAGCACAGGCAACATACCCGCTTTTTGCAAATAAAATGACGCGTTCTCAAATTTTGAGTGCGACATTTATTACAATGATGGTAGGCTATGCTTCGATCTTTGTTTATGGTTTACTTCATGCTTTAGGTGTAACTGAGGCACCGAATATTTGGGTGATGTGCGTGATTGGTGTTCTAGTATTTGCTGCGCAAGGCTTATTTTATATGGCGCTACTCGTTATGGCGACTAACACCATCGAATATAACGAATGGAAAACAGGCGAAAGAAAAGAAAGTATTATCTTTAGTGCGCGTCCATTTGCCGCGAAAATTAGTAGTAGTTTCCAAACGCTTTTTGTCTACATCATTCTTTTAGCAGGTGGGATTTACGCAATTACAAATCAAATTAGTCAAGTAGAAATTGATAAAGAACTTCAAGGACTAACGCAAGAGCAAACAGTTGCACTAGCCCAGTCTGCAATTGATGGAGCAACTAATCTTCCTGGCGTTTTAATTTCGCTTCTTGTTGGAATGACTGTAATTCCTGTAATTTTATTTATTGCTTCTTTTATCTTAATTAGAAAAAAATACAAGATTGATGAAAAAGTCTATAAGAAACTTTGTGATGATATTGATGCTGGTAATGTCGGTATGCATAATGATCTAGATGCTCTTGTTGCCTCTTTAGAAACGCAAAAGAAAGAAGAAGTAAAAACCGTTTAAAGGTAATTAAAAATAACAAAAACACCAGCAAAATGCTGGTGTTTTTGTTATTTTAAGCCTCTTTATTCGCGGTTAATTGGGCGAATAAAGACGTCAAGACCTTCATTTCGTTTCTCAAAGCCATTCTTTAAGAAGAACTGAAGTGCCTTACCTTTAAAGCCGTAGTTACGGGGGTCAAAGCCTGGATATTTACGAACAAGCGTATTGTTTGTATTACTCCAATAGGCCCAGCCATCATCATCAAGAGCATTTTCTGCAATTATATTTGAAAGAACTTCAATTAGGTCATCAAGTGGGATGATGCTGTCATCATCATTTTTACTTGATTTGGTTTTGAGTTTCTTTGTTTTGTCACGCATTTTCTTAATTTTGTCTAGATAGACAAAAACTTCAACTGAATTTACGAGGCTAGTTGGTGTTTTACTTTCACCCATTCCGATAACAAATAAATTGTTTTCGCGAAGGCGTGAAACTAAGCGCGTAAAGTCGCTGTCGCTACTTACGATGACAAAACCGTCGACATTGCCAAGGTATAGAATATCCATTGCTTCTATAACGAGGGAAAAATCACTTGTTGATTTACCACTTACTACACTGTATTGTTGCCGTTGGTCGAGATTGTATTTAATACATTGATTGCGCCATTTATTAAGGGCTGTACTACTCCAATCGCCATATATCCGTTTATATGATAATGTACCGTATTTGTTTGCTTCATCGTAAATTATTGATATATAATCTGGCGATATATTTTCGGCATCAATTAGTAGAGCAAGATGTTTTTCTGCCATTACTTTCCTCCTTTCTTTGTAACGTTAATAGTAAAAGTATACTCCTTATTATCGATATTTACACAAACTTTGCCTTTACCAGTCTTATTTAGACTGTGGATATAAAGAGTAATAGCACCTCCGTGAAGACTATGAAGTGCGCCTCCACTTACTCGAAGCGGTCCTTCAGTACTTACTTTTAAGGGCGTAAAGTCATAAGGAACTCGCATCTTGGAGTTATCAACTTTTACAATCGTTAGTTTTGTTGTGTCATATGTTATATCGTTAATTAAAGTATCTTTATCTAAATTAAATTCGTAGTCATATGTTTTTGAGGCACTTAAAGTGCGTTCACCGATTTTTTCGCCGTTTTTGTTGTAGGCAACAAAGCGGTAATAACTAGCTTCCGATCCCCAAGAAGCAATATTTTCATTCCAAAGGACAACTAAATCATCGTATTTTAATTTAAAGCGCTTCATGCATAAGCCTAAATAAATTAAATAGCGCTTTGGAATATTTGTTAGGCCATTAATCGCTCCATAATTAAAGATTTTCCCTAACTTGTTTTCTGTTCGCTTTTTAATTTTTGGGTAGCGATACAAAAAGTTTTCACGGATAAAATAGTCGATTCTAAATGGAGGATGTGGAAGATGAGGAAAATTCTTTGTATCTGGATAGAAACGACGAATTAAGTGTTTGCCTAAATAAAGCTCTAAGTAGGCGGCATTACTCGCTACATAAAATGGAGTTAGTTTAGCTTCTGCAATATCACCTATATTAAAACTAAATGCAGGTTCAATAATTAATTCACTAGCATTTTGGACTCTATAAAAGTGACTTGCAAGTTTAGGTAGGCGATAACTATCTAAAATACCGTGATAGCAAATATGATCTCCGCTACCAAATTGGTAGTGGGTATAGTAGTCGTGCATACACCAAGGTGAAATACCTACGATATTATCATGTTCTAAGGTGTCATTTAGAACGCGGAGATGACGATGAATATGTGAATCTTGATGTATAGGTTTATCACTAACTTTTGTAGAGAACATATGGCCGTTACATTCGCTAATAAAGTATGGTTTTTTAGTTTTGGTGATTTTGCTTTTCTTATCAACACCTTTATTTGTTCCATTATGTGAAAAATCGTTATAAGAATACATGTCTTCTAAATCGTTTGATTTTGCAAAATTACGAGTTCCTGAAGTTGGACGGCTTTGATCAAGAGATTTAGCTAGTTTTTGAGTTGCGATGTAAAGTTCATCATCGTCAGGACTTTCGTTAATACGTGTTGACCAAATTATAACTGATGGATGGTTAAAATCGCGTTTAATCATTCGTTCAACATTATCCAAATGTTTGTCTCGCCATTCTTTCTTTTTGCTAATGTGCTGCCATCCTGGAGTTTCAACCATAACTAAAAGACCAAGTTCATCACACGCATTAAGGAAATGTTTGCTTTGCGGATAATGTGACATTCTAACAAAATTAACACCTAAATCTTTAAGAATTTTAACATCATCATATTGAAGATATTTTGTTGCTGCACCACCAATGTGTGGGTATGTTTCATGGCGGTTTAGTCCAATTAAGCGCAGTTTTGCACCGTTTAAGTATAAATGTTCGCCTATTGCTTCAATTGTTCTAAAGCCAAAAATGTATTGTTTATTTAAAGCAGAACTTTCGCTATCAATACAAGCAATTACTTTATATAGATGAGGATTATCTGGTGACCATGGCGTAATATTTTCTACTCGACCTTTGTTACCAGCAATGCTTGTTATAGTTTTATTAGTTGCTAAATCGACTATTTCATAATAAATAGTGTATCGTTCATTTTGTTTATTAATTAATATTGGTTCAAAAGAAATTTCACCAGTATGTTTTGCTACAATACGTAGATCAACTAAATCGAATTCATCATAGTAAAGAATTGATACTTCCCGATATATACCTGCAAAAGAAAGATAATCAACTACTCCACCCCAAGGTGGCATGTTTGGGTCTTCAGTTCCATCAACGATTACTTCTAATGTATTGCCCTTAGCTTTTAAATGTTTTGTGATATCAACTTCAAAAGGTAGGTAACCATAATTGAACTTACCTAAGTAAACGCCATTTAATGTAATTTCACAACTTACCATTACGCCTTCAAAGCGTAAAACTGATTTTAGAGTCTCTAACTCATCTTTTGGTTTAGAGCTATCAAAAGTAAGGCGATAAATACCTTTTTTTTGATAGACTTTTTCACTGAATGAAGAAAACGGCGTCTCAACTAAAGTATGAGGAATATCGATTTCTTGAAATTTCTGATTTTCATCTGCTAGTTTAAATAACCAGCCAAAGTTTAAATGTTGTTTCATCATGTAGATTATAGCATGTTTCACTTGTGTGAATAATGGAAAATGAAACATTATTTTGTTAAAATTATTCTAGAGAGGTAAATAATATGAAACAATCAATCACCGAACGTTTTTTTCATCTCCAAACAAAAAACGCTTCTTATATAATGTATGTAAATGATTTTGGTCATCTAGAACATCTTTATTTTGGATCTAAAGTAGCTTTTAAAGACAAAATTAGTAAAAGTGACATTGATAATTTTAGAAAACCTTTAACAACTTCACGAGGTACAACTGTTACTTATGATGAAAAAAAAGATTCTTTTTACAGCCTTGATTGGGCTAATTTTGAGTTAGGAACAGTTGGAAAAGGTGATTTCCGTAGCCCAAGTTTACTTTTAAAAAGTAAAAACGGACATGTAAGCGATTTTGTTTTTGAAAGTGTATCTATTGAAATGCCTAATTTAAAAAATGAGCCGCTACCATATCCTGCTAATCCTGATAGTGCTCTTACTATAACAATGAAGGATAAAATTAGTGGAGCTGCGATTCATTTACGCTATCTAATTTACGTAGAAAGTGATGTTATCGCTCGTGACATCGTAATTGAAAACGGCCCATATATTCTTGAAAAAGCTCTTAGTTTTAACATTGATTTTCCGCAACATAAATATCAACTCTTTTCAACTTATGGCGCATGGGTAAGTGAGGCTCACTTAGCAAAACAAACATTGATGCCAGGTGTTTTTAGTGTTAAAACACAAGCTGGCCCCTCTAGTAATAGACATAATCCACTTACAATTTTAAAAGTTGGAGAAGGTGATTTAGATCACGGACTCTATTATGGCTTTAATTTACTTTATAGTGGCCCATTTGAAATGAATTTTGAAACAACGCCTGATAATCGCTTAAGAGTTAATGGCGGAATTAACTCAACGATGTTTAGTGCTGATATGAGTGAAAGAAAAGAACCATTTGTGACACCTTGGGTTGTAATAACGTTTACCAAAAGGGGGCAAAATGGTATTGCCCAAAATTTTCACAATTTCGTGAATAATCATATTATTCGCGGAGATTACAAGAAAAAAGCACGACCAGTTTTAATTAATAACTGGGAAGGAACATACTTTAATTTTAATGAACGAAAAATTAAAGCAATGATAAACAAAGCTTCTAAATTAGGCTTTGAACTTTTTGTACTTGATGATGGTTGGTTTACTAATCGTGATAATGATTTGGGTGGTTTAGGAAATTATGAGGTTAATCTAAAAAAACTACCGAATGGGCTTGATGGTCTTGCTGATTATACCAATAAAAAAGGAATGATGTTTGGTTTATGGTTTGAACCTGAGATGGTGAGTGAAGATAGTGATTTATTTAGAGCAATGCCTCATTGGGCAATTCAAATAGAAAATGTTGAACCATCAAGAAGTAGACACCAATTAGCTCTAGATTTAACAAAAAAAGAAGTACAGGATTACATTATTCAAAATGTTCAGCATACCTTAGATAGCGCCAATATTGGCTATGTTAAATGGGATTATAATCGACCACTTAGCGATTTCGGGTGTAGTTTAAAAGATGCTGGGACATATTTCTATGATTATACGCTTGGTCTTTATAGAATTTTAAAAATTTTAACCGAAAAGAATCCTCATATTTTATGGGAAGGTTGTGCAAGTGGCGGAAACCGTTTTGATTTAGGTGTACTTTGTTATTTCGCACAAATTTGGGCAAGTGACTGTAGCGACGCTATTGAAAGAGTAAGAATCCAATCAACTTTAGCACTAGGCTATCCTTTGTCTACAATAGGTGCTCATGTTAGTCACTCTCCGAATCAACAAACGCTTCGAGAAGCATCACTTGCAACAAGGTTTTCGATGGCTTTGCTTGGTACACTAGGATATGAACTAGATATTACTAAATTAACACCGATTGAAGTAAAAGAAATAAAGGAGCAAATCAAGTTTTATAAACGGCATCGTGAACTTATTTTAGGTGGTAATTATTATGAACTTAAAATAGACTCATTTTATAATAAACGCGGTTTTTGCATTGTTAACGCTGCAAAAACGGCTTCAATCGTTGTGATTGTAAATCTTTTTGGTAGTGTAATGCCTCGTAGCTTCTTAATGCCGCAATTGCCACTTCTTTGTGACAAACATTATAAAATAACGAGTAATAAACAGTATACACATCTATCAAGATTTGATGCGTTACTTAAGTTTGTTTTACCCTCATTTATTAAATACGATGGACCAACTATTCGATTTTTAAATAAAAGAAAGACAGCAGAAGATCTTGTAAAATTACCAGTTATTGAAAATTACGAAGTGGATGGAACACTACTTTGTGATGGTAAGCTAGCTCTCTATCACGAGTGGTGTGGTACTGGAGTTAGTGAACAAACTAAAATCCTTGGTGATTTTGGTGGGGTCTATTACTATATTGAAGCTATTGAGTAAATCTTTACTCAACTGAAAAAGGATACTTCTTTATTAAAGAAGCAAAATGTTTTACAATATTAAGGACTATTGAGAAAGTAGGTAAACATTATGTTAGATATTATCGTTGAAAAATTAATTATATATGCCCAAAATCGTTTAGGTCTCGCTGATGAAGATGTTTTTTATTTGCGAAACATTCTCTTATTTAATTTACGGTTAGAACGTCCTTACAAAGGACCACTTAATGTTAGCGAAATAAAGGCTATGAAAACACCTGATTCACTTTTAAATGAATTAAGAGAACAATTAAAAGACAAACCTTTTATTGAAAATTGGCGAATCGAAGGTTTTGTAACTGAAATAATGGGACATTTAACTCCGATTCCAAGTGCAGTTACTGAAAAATTTAAAAAACTTTATAAAAAGAACAAAGTTGCAGCGACTGATTATTTATATGACTTAAGTATCGCTAATAATTACATACAAAAAACGAAAATCGAACAAAATGTTCAATGGAGAGCCGATTTTGAAGATGGTAATTATCTAGACATAACAATAAATTTAGCTAAACCAGAAAAAGATAATAAAGAAATTGCCCAAAGTTTAATCAAAAAAGACGAAGTAGATGAATATCCAAGTTGTCCACTTTGTATTGAAAATGTTGGTTATGGCGGATCTTATAAAATTCCACCACGCGAAAATTTACGCGTTATTCCTCTTAAACTTGATGGTGAAAATTGGTTCGTGCAATATTCTCCATATGTGTATTACGATAAACATTGTATTGTTATTTTTGAAGAACATGTACCAATGACTATTACACCACGTACTTATTCAAAATTACTTGCATTTGTTGATCAATTCCCTCATTTCTTCGTTGGATCAAATAGCGATTTACCAATTGTTGGTGGCTCAATTTTAAGTCACGAACACTTCCAAGGTGGTGCAGCTACATTCCCGCTTTTTGAAGCAAAACGTCGTAATTTAGTTAAATCTAGACACGATAAACGTGTTGAATTATCTATTGTTGATTGGTATAACACCGTTGTTATGTTAAAGAGTAGAGATAAAAAACGCATGATTGAAACAGCTTCAAAAATTACAGAAGAATGGATTAATTATAGTAATCCAGAACTAGATATTGAAGCATATACAGGTGATACTCGTCATAACACGGTAACGCCTATTGTAAGAAAACAAGGTAGCATGTATACGATGTATCTTATTTTAAGAAACAATCGTACCAACGAACAATATCCCGATGGTATTTTCCATGCTCACCCTGAATATCACAACATCAAAAAAGAGGGTATTGGCTTAATTGAAGCGATGGGAATGTTTATTTTACCTGCTAGACTTAAACGCCAATTCACTTTGATTGAAGATGCCTTTACAAATAATAAAGATTTAGAAAATCTCTTAAAAGAAAATGAAGATCTTAAAGTTCACGAACAACTCATTAAACATTTAGAAGAAATTAAGAAAAATAGTAAAGAAAAAGTTAATTACCATGAAGAAATTACTAAATACGTTAACGAAGTTTGCCGCAATATTTTATTAAATACGGCTGTATTTAAAAACGATAAAGATAGTCAACAAGCACTAAATACGATGCTAAGAAATATTAAGTATTAATTATGAATGAAAAACAAAACTTTAAAAAAGTAATAGTAGGATTTAAAAATAATTTAAAAAGTGAACCTTCACATCTTTTTGTTTCTCCAGGTCGGGTAGAATTTATTGGTAATCATACCGATCACCAAGGAGGCAGAACTCTTTCTTTTGCAATTAATCGCTATATTTTTGCAGCGATTAGTTTAAGAGATGATAAACAAGTTCGAATTTTTAGTCATAATTACCGCAAACCTATTATTGTTGATTTAAATGATTTAACAAAAAAAGAAGATGAATTAGGTAAATCGGCTGCTTTAATAAGAGGAGTTGCGGCTTATTTTGATAAATTTGGTTATAAATTTGGTGGCTTTGATGCTTTTACTTTTTCAACAATTCCAGCAGGGATGGGACTATCAAGTAGTGCGGCATTTGAAGTCTTAATTGCTACTATTTTTAATGAAATGTATAACGAAAAAACAATTAATGAATTAGAAATAGCTAAAGCTTCTCGTTATTCTGAAATGGAATATTTTGGTAAACCTTGTGGTTTGTTAGACCAAATTACTGTTAGTTATGGTGAATTAGTTAACTGTGATTTTTCTAAAGAAATGCCTATAAAGGAAGTTATGTCAGCTACCTTATTGGATCATTTCGACTTTTTCATTGTTGACACAGGAAAAAGCCACAGTAAGTTAACTCATCATTATAAAGACATTTTAGATGAAATGGAAATGGTATCAAATGCATATGGAAAGAAATTTCTAAGTGAGGTTGATGAAAAACAATTTAAAGCTGATTTTGCAGATTTAACCTTGAAATTGCCACAAAGAGCTATTAACAGAGCACTACATTATTTTGATGAAAATAATCGTGTTGATGAGTTAGTAAAATATTTGAAAGTTAGTAATGATCAAGAAATTTTAAGAATCGTAGGTGAAAGTGGAGAATCAAGTAATACACTTTTAGAAAACATGACCTATGAAGGTGATAATAGAAAACTACTTCAAAAAACTTATTATAGAATTAAAAGACAATTCCCTAAAGCGGCAGTAAGAGTTCATGGCGGTGGGTTTGCAGGAACTCTATTAGTTATAAGTCCAAAAACATCTAGAATTAAAATTAATCTTCAAACTTTTTGTCGTTTTATGCCAAACCTACGTTTATTAAATATCTTGCCGGCTTCTATGAAACCTGGCGAAGTAAAATAATTAAATTGTATTTTTTAAGTAATTATTACTTAAATGTGGTACTATAGTTCCATGGAACGCGAAACTTTAATTAACACACTTAAGCTATCCCTTACAGGTAATCGACCAGAAGATCGAGAAAAGGTTTTTCAATTTGCTGAAAATGTTGATTTTGATGATCAAAATAGTGAACTTCTTTCATATTTGCGATTCGCTTATGCCTATATTCCAAGCTCGTTAAAAGATGTTGATAAGGCCGAATTTGAACGACACGAACACCTTTCAATCAAAGTCATTCTAAATATCGCAAATTTACTTGAAGAAATTCCTCTTGTTCGTCGTCTTGATTTACTCTCCTATATTATTGAATATGTTGAATCAAGAGATCCAAGAATTAAGGTTACTGATACTGCAATTTTTGATTTTTCAACATACTTTGAACGCGTTCTTTTTGAATCAATTTCTAATGTACCAACTGAGATTAATGAAGCGATTTATCCATATGCACATATTTATTTGACTTTCGGAGATAAACTTGCGGAATTTGGCGATAGTCGCGGTGCAATAGAAGCTTACGCAAAAGCAAATAGATGGAACCCAATTTCAACGGCAATATTACAACGACTTTGTGGTTATTTTTACCATATAAAAGATTCTGCGGAATTAAAACGTATTGCAACTTGGATGCTTAAGATTTCTTTTGAAGGAAGAGATATTGCTACTGCAATGCAATTTATTGGTTATGCTCTTTACTTAGATGGAAAATTTGAACAAGCTTATGCCTACTATTTTGTTTCGCTTAAATACTCTGATGTAAAATCAAAGGGGCTAAACGAAGAAATTAGTGCGATATTAACTGCACTTGGAAAAGATGAACCATATAACTTAACAAATAGACAAGTTAAAGATCTTTTCCTTGGACAAAAAGAAACTCCGACAACGAATCCTCTTATTTTCTCGGTTTTACGAAAATATATTATTGAGAACTTTAATGAAGAAGATTATACAGAAGTAATTGAATATGCTCCTGATTATTTACTTGTAAATAGTTGGGACAAGAAGATAAATAGCATTTTTGAACAGTCTAAAAAACTATTGAACTAAGCACATCGAAAGAAAGGAAGATATGAACCCTTTTAAACACAATCTTAACATTCCTATTGAAGTAAGTGCGTGTTTTCTATTCAGTGCTTTTTCTTTTGATAACAAGAAAATAAACATATATAAAGAATGGTTAGAGGTACTTTCAAAAATTGAAGGTGTTGATGAATTCATTAACAACATCTCTACCTTAATTAAAATCTATAATAAAGATTCATCGCTTGTTAGTTTTGAGACAAAAAATGCTCTAGAAGAATATCTAGAAACAAAAGAGATTAATGGTAGAAAAGGTGATATGGCAAATAGTGCCGATGGTTTTATTCATTTGCTCTTTTATTCGTTCTTTTTATATGCAAAACGCGGCATTTTCGCACTGGATAATCCAAAAACCTATGAAGAAATTAACAAAATAACAAGTATTACTCATCTAAATAAACGAGTAAAAATTGCAAATACACTTTTTGTTGGTGTTATAGTTGCTCTTTTAATAAAAAGAGCTGAAAATTTTGGAAAACCGCTAACCCATAAAGCGGTTTCTGAAGCTATTGATTACGCAATTTTTAGAGTAATGCATCAATATGAAAATTATGATTTTTTGAATGAAAAATTATATTTTGTGAGACTATCAAGACAACTATTTGATATGGCTTCAACGGTAAAACCAAGTAAACATATAATGTCGATTGATGAAAGAATGATTAGAAAACACAATTATGTTATTGATGTTTTAGAAACAATTATTCATTTACTCCTAAGTAAAAAGACATTTACTAATGGTTTAAAGTTTCTATCAACCAACAATAGTTATGACTTATTGCCAGTTTTATATGCATCGCTTTATGTAGTTGCTTTCGGTCTCCCAAAAGAAATTGCTAATAGAAAAGAAATAGATGAATTCATCAAATCAGAAAGCCTGCAAAAATTGGCTAAAAGATACAAAAACACTTTATTTGATGAAAAGTTTTTCTTTTCAACAAATGAAGAAAAAACTTTAATAAGATTTTTGTTTAGTTCAATTGGTTATCCGTTAAAAAATTATAAAAGCGATATTTCAATCAAAAATAATGATCCCAAACTTGATAAATTGTTAGCTCTTTATCACAATAATTGTTAGATTTATTAACCTTTATTTATAAATGCAATTTCTAAATAAACTAATAATGTAATATAATGTAAAAGCGAGGTGCAATATGAAAAATAGAACAAAAAGGCCTTTTTTAACAACAATCCTAAGTTTTTTAACATTTGCGATGTTGCTTAGTGGTTGCGGCAAAGTTAATCCTAGTGAATCAACGCCTGATAGCGATGATACTACGGAAACAACTAGCCAAGGCGATTTATTAACCCCTGAAGAATATGAAGAAAGTATTACGGGTGCTCCATGGACGAGAGAAAATCACCTTTATATTCATTATCTTAGAACTGATGCTAGCACATATCCTGAATGGGATTTATGGGTTTGGCAAAAAGTTCCACGAGACCTTCAAGGTCATGCGATTGACTACTTTATGCAAGATCAATCTGGCGTTATCTTTGCTGTAGATTTAACTCACCCTGAACTATTGGGAGCAACGAAGATAGGTTTTTTACTCGTTTTAAAATCAAGTAAAAACAAAACAGAAGGGATGTGGGTTAGTGATGCAAGTGCTAACGTGTATGTTAATGATATTCCAAATTTGACTAGACCCGATGGAACAATTCATATTTTCTGTACTGAAGGAAATTCGCTCCTTTATACTTTCTTTTATGAGGGTGCAGAAGCAGAAGATCCTTTCTTAAATGATACAGGTCAATTAGAAAGTAGAACTAATGTTGATAGTAGTTCAACTTCAGCGTATCCAGTTGCACAAACTAGTCCAGACTTTGCAAATAATGCAGGTGTTGGCTATCAAATTCAAGTTTCAAGTTTTGCTGATAGCGATGGCGATGGACTAGGTGATATTAACGGTATAACCGCAAAACTTGATTACATTGAAAGTTTAAACGTCAATGCAATTTGGCTCACGCCAATACAAGAATGTGAATCCTATCATGGTTACGATACAATTGATTATTACAAAATTGATGCCCGTTTTGGCACACTTGCAGATTATCGAAATTTAATTTTTGAAGCTCATAAACGTGATATTAGAGTCATCATGGATTTAGTTGTAAACCATACTTCGAAAAATAATTTATGGTTTACGCGTAGTGCACAAGTTAAAACAACAAAAGATATGCATGGTAATGATGTTTCATATCGTGATTTATATCACTGGAAATATTCAACTATTGAATTAGATGAACCATGGTATCGATTTGGCACGACAAATTATTATTACTATGCTAAGTTTTCAAGTGGAATGCCTGAACTTAACTATGATAATCAAACAACTCGTGATTTTATGGTTGATGTTGCTAAATATTGGTTAGGTTTTGGTGTTGACGGTTTTAGAATTGATGCTGTTAAACACGTTTATATGAAAGACGAAGTTGCTGTCAATAGTAACGATGTTGTTGAAGACTATGATAGCGTTAAAGGTATCGACTATAGTAGTGACCGCGGAAAAAATATTAATTTCTTTAAAGAATTTAATAAACGCATTAAAGCAAATTATCCTAATGCATTCTTAGTTGGTGAAAACTTTGATGGTTGGGATCAACGTATTGCCCCATATCTAGCAGGAATGGATGCGCTTCTTGACTTTCCAAGTTATTATCACTTTGTTAATAATACATTCCATGCGAAAGAAAATAACGCAAATACCGAAGCTACTAGTGTTATTCCTAGCAAAATAAACACATATAATTCAAAACGTCAAGGTAAAGCCATCATAAGTGGCTTTACAAGTAACCATGACGTTGAGCGTGCTCTTAACCATGCAAACAATGAAATTACAGGTACTGGTTCAAATACGACTGAACATCATACGCATATTACTAATACAAACATTGAAACAAAAAATAAACGTGCACTTGTTTATAATGGTGCGATGCTTCTTCAACCTGGATTAACTTGGGTATATTATGGGGATGAAATTGGCATGAGCGGAAATATTACGCCAAATAATGCTGAAAATGCTCCTATTGATGCTATTGGTCAAGATTGGAATGAAGATCGCTTCTACCGTCAACCAATGAAATGGGTTGAAGTAGGAGCAGAAGATCAAGAAATGACAACTAACTTTAAATTTAGTGGCTATAGCGTTCCTCTTGATGATTACAACAAAAACCATTTACATAGTGTAAGTCTTCAAGAAGACGAACAATTCTCATTTTTAAATAAAATGAGAGCAATAATGGCTTTAAAAGGAAACAGCGAATATAAAGATTTCTTCTTAAAGGGTACATATCAAGGTATTAGCGATAACGGTAACGTTATGGCCTGGCGCTACAGCTATAACGGTCAATCTATTAGTATTTACTGCAATTTTTCAAATGCAAATGTTAACTTAAGTGGCACTCTTCCAGGGACTGTTGTTTATCGGACTGCTCCAACAAATCCGCATCAAACACTTGAACCTTATGGAATTGCTATATATAAATAAATAATTGAAGGAGAAAAAACATGAAAAAAAGAACATTATTTATTACTTTACTTGCTTTACTTCTTGTTGGTTGTAAAAAAGGAGATTTACCAAGTGATACACCCGATGATAGTACGCCAACATCAACCATAACTTCTGAGACATCTACTGGAGATAGTACAACAACAGAAGAACCTGCAATTGAGGTTACAGTTTACTTTAATCTTACAAAACACGGGTTATTTGATGGAAATCACGGGGCAGCAATTCCAGAAGTCTCACTTGAATATGGTGTTGCGTATACTGCAATGAGCGGTTCAGAACTTCCTGGTGCTACTAGAGTTACTCACGATTTAGGTGCCGAATTTATTGGCTTCTTTATGCAAAATCCTCAAGGTGGAGGGCTTCAAAAGATTACTAAAATGCCCGGTGTACAAGGCTTAGTTCTTGAAGCAGCATTTGATGAAACTACTTCCTCAGAAGGTCCCACAACGAGTGAAACACCAGATGAAAATAAAGCTGATGTTTATTTAGTCACAACTAAAGGAAATTATGATCCTACATATCAGACAACTAAAGGATTTAGCACCATTTTAAACTGTGATGAATATATGCTTTTATCTAAATATTTTGAAGCAGACTTTACTTTCTATATTGGTAGTCAGTTTGATATTTCCGGCTTAGGTGCTAACGAATATCCAACATATTTAAGTGGAAAGCCGGATGGTATTGGCTATACTCTTTCAGCAGATAAAGATGCAGGTAATTACACGGCTAATTATCTTGAACTTGTTGGAGAACCAAGTGAATCAGGTATTAATACTGAAGACCATGATGCAACATGGATTAAATTCAATAGTCCAGCAGAAGTATTACCACTTCGTTTTAAAACAAGTGGAACCTACAATGTCTATATTACATTCTGGGATAACTTCGGTTGGGTACGAATTTACGTTCAACCAGCATAATTAAAACAAAACTAAGACCACCCTTGGTGGTCTTTTTTATTTTGTGAATTATTTTAGCACTCAATGTTGACAAGTGCCAAAAGTGTGGTAAGATATAGTTAGCACTTATTTAGCAAGAGTGCCAAAAAGGAGGTTTATATTATGATGCAAAATTTATTTCCTGATTATAGTAAAGACGAAAATATTTTAGAAAAATTTGGTCGGTTTCTAGATGATGAAGCTAGACAAAATAAAAGCGATCCAATTATTGGTCGTGATGAAGAGATAAGACGAATTATTCAAATTCTTTCACGTAAAACTAAAAACAACGTTATTTTAATTGGTGAAGCTGGTGTTGGTAAAACCGCAATTATCGAAGGGCTTGCTCAACGTATTGCCCGCGGAGATGTACCAGAATCAATTAAAAATAAGCTTGTATATGAACTTGACATGGGTTCTTTAATTGCTGGTACTAAGTTTAGAGGCGAATTTGAAGAGCGGCTAAAAGCAATTTTAAATAAGATTAAAGAAAGCGATCATCAAATAATTCTTTTTGTTGATGAGATCCATCTTATTGTTGGAGCAGGTCGCGTTGATGGGGCTATGGATGCAAGTAACATGTTAAAGCCCTTACTTGCTCGTGGCGAAATTGATATGATTGGTGCTACTACTTTAAATGAGTATCGAAACTATATTGAAAAAGACCGTGCTTTAGAGCGTCGCTTTCAACCATTATTAGTAAAAGAGCCCACTTTAGAAGATTCAATCTCGATTCTGCGCGGTTTAAAAGAGCGTTATGAAACACATCATGGTGTTAAAATTAGTGATTCGGCATTAGTAAGTGCAGTTACTTTAAGTGACCGCTATATAACAGATCGCTTCTTACCTGATAAGGCTCTTGATCTTATTGATGAAGCATGTGCGGCAATTCGAGTTCAAGTTGATAGTCTACCAATTGAGTTAGATGAAATAAGAAGAAAGAAACGACAACTTGAAATTGAAAAGTTAGCGTTAGAAAAAGAAAGTGATGAACTTAGTAAAAAACGTTTAGCAGTCATTGAAAAAGAACTTGAAAAATGTAAAAAAGAAGATGAAAAAATGACAGCCCAATGGCAAAAAGAAGTTGAAGAACTTGATGATGTTTCGCGACTTAAAAAAGAGTTAGAACAAGCTCGCTTTGATCTTAATGTCGCCTTCAATAGCGGTGACTATAAAAAAGCAAGTGAGCTTCAGTATCAGTTAATTCCTGAACTAGAAAAGAAACTTAAAGAAGAAAGCGAAGAAGCTAACGAAAACCGGATGCTAAAAGAAACAGTTGGTGAAGAAGAAGTCGCTGCGATTATATCGCGAAATACAGGTATTCCAATTCATAAGATTATGGAAGGTGAAAAGCATAAAGTACTTAACTTATTTGAAACACTTAAAAAACGAGTCATTGGTCAAGATGAAGCACTCCGTTTAGTTAGTGATGCAATTATTCGTCAACGAGCAGGACTTAATAATCCTAATCGACCAATTGGTAGTTTTCTTTTCCTTGGTCCAACTGGTGTTGGAAAAACTGAAGTTGCGCGTTCTCTAGCAGAGGCACTATTTGATGATGAAAAGCGAATTATTCGTATTGATATGAGTGAATATATGGAGAAATTTAATGTTTCGCGTCTTATTGGTTCGCCCCCTGGATATGTTGGTTATGAAGAAGGCGGGCAACTTACTGAGGCAGTAAGAAGATCACCATACTCAATTGTTCTTTTCGATGAAATCGAAAAAGCGCATCCTGAAGTAATTAATTTACTCCTACAACTTCTTGATGATGGAAGATTAACAGACTCTTCAGGTCGTGTTGTTAACTTTAAAAATACAATTATTATTATGACAAGTAACTTAGGAAGTGAATTATTCCTTAAAAATGAAGCAAGTAAAGTTAATGAACTACTTAAAAAAGCCTTTAAACCAGAATTTTTAAACCGAATTGATGAAGTAGTCTATTTTGACCCCTTGTCAATTGATGTTCAAAAACAAATCGCTCGCAAGATGCTTAACGAAGTTATTAAAACAAGTGAAAAAGCTGGATTTAAGCTTCGCTATACAGATGATGTTGTGAATTATATTGTCGAAAATGCATATGCGCCTGAATTTGGTGCTAGACCACTAAAACGATTTATTCAAAAAACAATTGAAACTCAAATCGCTGAGCAAATAATTGAGCAAAAAGTTGATCCTAAGATTCCATATACTTTAGATATAAGAGATAATGTAGTTCAACTTAATCCATTTGCATAATCTCTTACATGACGGTCCATTTGGACCGTCTTTTTAATAATCTAATCTATGAATTTCAAGCGATTTATTTACATTTATATTAACTTAGAGTAATATAAAGAATAGAAAGAAGGTAACAACATGAAAAGATCATTAACTTTCCTTACCGCACTCCTAGCTTTAGGTGTTTTATCAGGTTGTCAAAACCAACCAGACCCTAGTAGCGAACTTCCAACTTCAAATGAATCGGAAACATCTTTACCTACTGAAACAACATCTGAAGAAGTAGAAGTACCCCAATCACCAAATAGAGTTTTTACACCTGCTCCAGCGTATACAGGTAATTATTGGGATGAAATTGTTAATTCGGAATTACAAGGGAAAGACTTAGCAAATGCTCTATATGAATTTAAATTATCTAGATTTACTCCAATTGACTATAACACTTGTGTACAGGCTTTAGAACTAATGGATGTTGATCCAGATGATCCATATAAAGTCTTATCAATTTATGACCTAAATTCTGTTCAATTTAAAAAACGATATGATGGTGATAATTTTACACCTCGTGAAGTTTATTTTGACCGTGAACATGCATATCCTCAATCTAAATTAGCAGATGGCAATGATAGTCTAAGAGCAGGAGCGACAAGAAAGAATATTTCAACTGATGTTGCAAATTTATTTTTCTGTGATGGAAATCTTAACCAAGCTAAATCAAACTATAGTTATTGGGGTCTTAGTATGAAAGAACAATACTATAAATTTGCAATTAGAAATAAATTTGGTACCTTAACTGATAACTTTGTTTATAACGGTATGTTTAGCCCAACCCCAATGGTAAGAGGTGAAATTGCTCGTTCCCAACTTTATATGCTTGTTATGTGGCCATATGAAAAATTAGGTTATGGCTGTAGTTTAGATGAAAACTTTAACATTCTAACAATGCTTCAATGGAATCTAGAATATCCACCTACTGTTGAACGTGACCTACAACGTCAAATAGGTTTAGAACAATATCAAAATTTACGTAATCCATTTATTGATCATCCTGAATTAGCGTGTCGCATTTGGGGTGAACATGATGTAAATGGTAGATTCTGCCATTAGAAATAACTAACTAAAAGAGTCCACTTTGCTGGACTCTTTTTCTAGCGAAAATTATGAAAAAACTATGTTTAATTTCTTTAGGTTGTGCTAAAAATCTCGTCGACAGCGAGATTATTTTAGGAATGTTAGAGGGAATTGACATTTTTATTACTAATAAGAAAGAAGAAGCAGATGTTTTTCTTTTAAATACATGTGCTTTTTTAGAAGAAAGTAGAATCGAAACGCTCAAAATAATAGATGAATTAAAACAATTTAATAAACCATTAGTTGTCCTTGGTTGCTATAGTGAACGATATAAAGATAAATTAGAAAATCTAGATAATATATATTTTGTACCTATTTCTAGGTATGCTGAGCTTCATCTTCTTTTAAGTAAGATATTAAAAACTAATGTTAATAGTTTTAATCCGCTTAGGCGAAAATATGCTACTCTTCCATTTAGTGCTTATCTACGAATTAGCGAAGGTTGTAATAATTTTTGTAGTTTTTGTGCTATCCCACTTATTCGTGGTCGCTTTAAATCACGGCCATTAAAAGAAATACTAGAAGAAGCAAAACTTCTTAATGAACTTGGCAAGAAAGAAATCACAATTATTTCACAAGACACTACAAATTACGGCCGTGATTTGCAAAAGCGACCTAAATTAATCACTCTTTTAGAGGAATTAGTTAAATTTGAAGGTTTTGAAAGTATACGCTTACTTTATCTTTACCCAAGTGATTTAAGTGATGAGTTAATCACTTTTATAAAAAGAAATCCTAAAATGGTTCCTTACTTTGATTTACCATTTCAACATGCTTCAAATAGAATTCTTCGCCTTATGAATCGGAGGGGTAAAAAAGAGGATTATATAAAATTAATTAATCGCATTAGGTTAGAGATTCCTCATGCTATTTTGCGAGCTACTTTTATTGTTGGCTTTCCAGGTGAAACAAGGGAAGATATTGAGGAATTAGCAGCATTTATTAAAGAAATCGAATTTAATCATATTGGTGTATTTACTTATTCAAAAGAAGAGGGAACAAGAAGTTATGCAATGGAGTCTCATATTAATGAAGAAGAAAAAAACAAGCGAAAAGATTATCTTATGAACCTACAAAAAAGTATTTCACTTAAGAAAAATATGGCTTTAATTGGGCAAAAGATGAGTGGTTACATAATCTATTATGAAAAGAATAAAGGTCGCTATTTAATGCGAACTTATTTTAACGCACCTGATGAAATTGATGGCAATATTTATCTATATTCAAACAATAAGTTTGAAATTGGTGATAAACTTGATATTGAAATTACAAGTGCTTTTATTTATGATTTAATAGCGAGACCATTATAAAATAAGGAAACGAGGACATATAAAATGAAAAATCGTAAACTTTTAAGTCTTATTCTATTTTTGCTTCTTACAGGCTGTGCAAGTAAACCAACTGTAAGTAGCGAAGAATCTTCAACACCCCTAGTTACTTCAATCAGTGAAGATATTTCTAGTACAAGTACTGAAGATGTAACAAGTGAGAACCCAACAAGTAGCGAAGATCCAATTACAAGTGAACCTGCTTTTGGTGGTTATTATGAAGGATATGACTTAAATAAAACTGGTACAGATTTAAAAAATGAGATAAAACGTCGAATTGACACTGGCTTTAGTGGAATTGGCTACAGTTGGTGGCCAGTTGAAAATGCTGATGAAGACCCAAATAACTCAAGTAATGTTATTCAAATTTATTCACGTATTACAATTGCTAAAAACAAACATGCTTCTGGCTCAATTGGTTGGAACCGTGAACACGTTGTTCCACAGTCAAAACTTGGATGTAGTGCAGGTGGAGGTGCTAATGCTTGTAGCGATTATCACAATTTATGGGCTGCTGATAATAAATTAAATTCGATTCGTGGTAATAGTACCTTCCAAGTTGTTACAAACGGAAATTATGCTGTAGATAGCTTGGGTGTAAGAAGTGATTGTAAATATACAAGTTCAGCTTTCGAACCATGCGATGCTGCAAAAGGTGAAGTTGCCCGTGTTACTTTCTATATGATTATTAAATATAACCTCAATGTTAATATTAACGGCAATCTTTCGCTCTTACTTGAATGGAATAATCAATTTCCTCCTCTTGAAGATCGTGAAGCTAAACGTAATAATGCAATTCAAAACGCTCAAGGGAATCGTAATCCTTTTATCGATTATCCTGAATTAGCAGACGCTATTTGGGCATAAAGCAAATTATATGTGATATAATTTATAAGAAAGTTTTAAAGTAGGTGAATATTATGAAACTTAATGATACTAGAAAAGACTTATTCAAAGATAAAATCCTTCTTATTACTGGAGGGACTGGATCATTTGGTCATGCTGTTGTTGATCGCTTTTTAAAAACGGATATTAAAGAAATTCGTATTCTCTCACGCGATGAAAAAAAGCAAGATGATATGAGAAAACAATATAAAAATGACAAGTTGAAATTTTATATTGGGGATGTACGTAATCTTAATTCTATTACGGATGCTTTCCGTGGTGTTGACTATGTTTTTAGTGCAGCTGCTCTAAAACAAGTTCCTTCCTGCGAATTCTATCCGATGGAAGCTGTGTATACTAATGTTATTGGAAGCGATAATGTTATTACGGCTTGTGTTAATCATGGTGTTAAAAAAGCTATTTTTCTTTCTACAGATAAGGCTGCTTATCCAATTAATGCAATGGGAATTAGTAAAGCTTTAATGGAGAAAAATGTTATTGCCCGTAGCCGTCAACTCTTAGAAGGAGATACTATCCTTTGTTTAACCCGTTATGGCAACGTTATGGCAAGTCGCGGTAGTGTTATTCCCTTATTTCTAAATCAAATTGAAGAAGGTCGACCAATTACAATTACAAATCCTGAAATGACTCGCTTTATGATGACATTAGAAGATGCAGTTAATTTGGTTCTTTATGCTTTTGAACACGGCGAACAAGGTGATCTATTTGTCCAAAAATCACCTGCTGCAACAATTGACGTTCTTGCCCAAGCTATTAAAGAACTTAAAAATCCTAAGGCAGAAGTAAAATATATTGGCACGCGTCACGGTGAAAAATTATATGAAACTTTAGTTACTGAAGAAGAAATGTCAAAAGCAATTGATTTAGGTGATTTCTTCTGTGTTAAAGCGGATAACCGTGAATTAAATTATGAAAAATATATTTCTACTGGCAGTAAGAAAATTGCCTTAAGTGAAAGCTATACTTCTCATAACACGCATAGATTAAGCGTCGAAGAGATGAAAAACTTACTAAAAAAACTTGAACTTTTCGGTGGACCCGTTAAGCATCATGATTAATTAGTAAATATCTTCTTTGCAAATAGTAGCAATTTCAAGTATACTCTTAATTGCTATGCCCCCTTAGTTAAATGGCATAATAAATCCATGGTAAGGATTAGTCGCTAGTTCGATTCTGGCAGGGGGCACCATTTAATTAGTAAGAGTCCATATGATGGGCTCTTTTTTATTTTTTATATTAAGTGTCTCTTTTATGATGTCAAAAATTTAAAAATATTTTTTTGATTTTACCTATTGCACTCTTCAATACTTCGTGATACGATGTATTACGTAAGGAGTGGTATTTAATGGAAACACAACTAAGAAGAGGAATGTTAGAAATTTGTGTCTTAGCTGCTATAAAGAACGAAGATTCTTATGGCTATAAGATTATTAAAGATTTAAAACCTGTTCTAGAGTTATCTGAATCTACTTTATATTCTATTCTTAAAAGACTAGAAGAAAGTAAAATGCTCATCGTAAAATCGGTTGAACATAACGGAAGACTACGGAAGTATTACCGAATTACTGACTTAGGTATTGAAAGAATTGAAGAATTTAAAGAAGAATGGGAAGAAATGGTTAAAATCTATTCTTTTATCGTTGGGGAGGATAAATAAACTATGAGAAAAGAAGAATTTTTAAATGAACTTAAAAGTAAACTCGTTGGTTTACCAAAAGAAGATATTGATGATCGCTTAAGTTTTTATGAAGAGATGATTGATGATCGTGTTGATGAGGGCATAAGCGAAGAAGAAGCAGTTGCAGAAATTGGTTCAGTAGACGATATTGTCACTGAAATTGCTAAAGAAACACCTTTAGCTACACTAGTAAAAGAAAAAGTAAAACCAAAAAGAACACTTAAAGACTGGGAAATAATCTTGATAATTGTTGGATTTCCTTTGTGGTTTCCAGTAGCATTATTTGCCTCATTTATAGTTTTACTTGCATATTTTCTAATTTGGATTTTTGTAATTGTTGCTTATTCAGTTGAATTTAGTCTCATTGCCTCATCAATTGCAGGCTCAATTTCATTTTTAGGCGGTCTATTTAGCGGTGAATTTTTGTTAACAAATTTAGGTGCTGCAATGCTATCTGGTGGTCTAGCAATATTCCTCTTTTTTGGCTGCTATGCAATAACTAAGGCAACGCTAAAATTATCAAAAAAAATACTAACTAGCATAAAAGCTGCATTTATTAAGAAAGGAAGTAAATAATAATGAAAAAGCCAATTTTAATTTCTCTTATCGTCGGAGCATCTTTATTAGTTGTTGGAGGTACTCTATTAACTGTTGGTTTAGTAACAAATGCTAAATCGCTAGAAACAACAACTAACACCCATCAATTAGAAGAATCATTCTCTAACTTTAATATTGATGTCACTACTTCAGAAGTCGAGTTTAAAGTCTCACCTGATGGAACGAAAAAAGTTACTACTGATGATGCTGAAAAGTATTATCACAAAGTAAGTATAAAAGATGACATCCTAACAATTGAACAAGTAGATGATCGAGCATGGTATGAAAAAATGTTTGGTTTTAATGGCTTCCATTTTTATAAAATGAAAACCACCATCTATTTACCTGCTGGACTCTATAATGAACTAAAAATTGATGCAACAACTGGTTCGTTAATAATTCCAAATGACTTTAGTTTTAATAAAGTTAATATCAATATGACAAGTGGAAGAATTAATTTAAAAACTGATATTAATGATTATGGATATGTTGAAGCTACTACAGGAGAAATTAGTCTTACCGATGCAAGTGTTAATAATTTAACTATAAGCGCGACAACTGGAAACATCCTTCTAACTGATGTAAGTGCTAATGGTAATATTATTGTTTCCTTAACTACTGGAAATATTAAGCTAACAAATGTTACAGCTAAAAATGTTGATTTATCATCAACAACTGGCGATATTACATTAAAAAACACAATAATTAGCGAAAGACTAAAAATAGAAACAACAACAGGCGATGTTAATCTAACTGATTCTGATGCTGGAACAATATATATTGAAACTACGACGGGTGATGTAAAAGGCACACTTTTAACTAGTAAAATATTTAGCGTCTATACAACCACTGGTTCAGTAAAAGTGCCTAACACTACCACCGGCGGACTTTGTGAGATAAGAACTACAACAGGCAGTGTTAACATTCAAATTAATTCCTAGCAAAAATGCCTATTATCTTGCATAAACGGGGTTAATTCCCCGTTTTTTGTCATTGTTATTTTATAAAAATAAGCAAGATAATAAGCAAGATAATAAGCAAGATGTATTGAACGCTTATGCCATATTTGATAAAATATAAGCATGAATAATTACACTCCGCCGTTTGAAATAACGACAGAAATGTTGGCGAAAGTTTCCACTATTATGGAAAAGATAGGTCAAATTACTTCGATTGGTAATCTTGATCGTTTTCCTATACTTAGAAAACAAAATAGAGTTAAATCAATTCATGCTAGTTGTTATATTGAGGCTAACTCGCTATCTTTAGATGAAGTTAATGACATTATTAATGGTGTTAATGTCATTGGCCCTAAAAAAGATATAACTGAAATCAAAAATGCAATAGCAGCATATGAGAAACTTGGTAAATTTGATCCACTTGTATTAAAAAACTTAAAAACAATTCATGGAATATTAGGGAAAGATATTATCAAACCAAGTGGTCAATTTAGGCCCAAAGATATTGGTGTTATAGATGAGCATGGTAATGTAGTTTTTATCGCCCCACCTGCTAAACAAGTAGATAATTTAATGACTCAACTTTTTAAGTGGACAAAAGACAATTACTCAAAAATCCACCCCTTAGTTTTATCTTCGGTTTTTCATTATGAATTTGTTTTTATCCATCCATTTGCTGATGGAAATGGAAGAATGGCACGTCTTTGGCAAACTGCATTACTTGGTAAGTGGAGACCTCTATTTTACTATTTGCCAGTTGAAAACTTTATTAAGAATAATCAACAAGCTTATTACAAAGCAATTAGTGATTCTCACTCTAGAGGTGATTCTAATATCTTTATAATTTTTACGTTAAAAATGATAGATAATGCTATTGATGAGTTAATTAAAGAATCAGTGTTAAATAAAGAAGAATCACCTTATATAAAGAGATTATTATCAGTTATGTCAAGTGGTGTTTATTACTCGGCTAATGAGATACTTTCTTTGCTAGGTTTAAAAAGTAAAGAGACGCTTCGAAAAAACTATTTAAATCCAGCAATTAAAAAAGGCTTAGTAACATTAGAATTTCCAAACAAACGGACATCTAAAAATCAGCGCTATAAGAAAATTTAGATTGCAAGCAAAAAAAAGTAAAAAAAAGTTGCAAAATATACGATTATCGTATATAGTGTCAATGGTAAATGTAACAATTTACTTACATAGTGAACTCGTAAGAGTGGGTAGCAACCCACTCTTTCTATTAAGAGGAGGCTTTATATGGATGTTCAATTGATTAAAAATGCTCTTGAACCAGTCATCGTAAAAGATGGTTATCTCTTGTCTAGTATTAAAATTGAAAGACAAGGTAAAGATACTTATCTACGAATCGAAATCGATGCTGAAGGTCGTTTTATAAGTCTAGATGAGATTATCTTAATGAGTGAAAAGCTTAGTGTCTTACTAGATTCAATTGTCGAAGATGATACGCCCTATATTCTTGATTGTAGTAGTGCGGGGGCTGAGAAAAAACTTAACATCGATAAACTAGCACCCTATCTTAATCACTATGTACGCGTAACACTAAAAGATCCAAAAAAGGGTGTAAATGCACTAGAAGGATATTTAGAAAATGAATCAATTGACTCGCTTATAATTCGCGTAAACTATAAAGGGCGAATAAAAAGCGAGACAATTCTAAAAACAAACATTAAACAAGTAAACTTAGCAATTAAAGTTTAGAAGGAACAAAATTATGGCAAGAAAGAAAACAAAAGAACCAACCAAACAAGAACTATTTGAACAAATTATGTTACTTTTTAAAGATGTCGCAGAAAAACGCAATCTTTTAGAAGATGTCGTTATTCAAGCATTCTTGGATGCTGTTAAAAAGACAGTTACCAAATTTTATGGCGGCGATGGCGACACTCCAGTTGATGTTGAAGTTACTCTAAATGAAGAAGAACATGAAATTCGTATTTATTACTTTAAAAACATTGTTTCTAAAGTTGAAGATGATGCTCTTGAGATTTCAGTTGAAGAAGTAGAAAAACTAGAAAATAAAGAAATTATTGATAATCGATTAGTCTTTGAAACGATTTTAGTTGAACAATTAAGCGAAGCACAAATGAAAAATGTCGATAATCAATGGAAAATGATTCTACGTGATTTAGAAAAAGAAAAATTAATCGCTAAATTTTCAACTAAAATCGGTGAACTCGTCACTGGACAAATTGAAAATATTTCTAAACGTACTGTAATGGTAAATTTAGGTGATATAAGTGTTCCGCTTGATGAAAGACGTCATACGATTAACAATGAAAAATTCGCAGATAAAGAATTAGTTCCCTTTGTTATTTTAGAAGTAGTTGGTACTCCGCGTGGTGCAAATATTATCATATCTCGTACAGATCCTTTATTTGTTCGCCGTTTAATGGAACGAGAAATTACCGAAATTTATGATGGTACTGTTTTAATTCGAAATATCGTCCGTGAACCTGGTGAAAGATGTAAAGTCGCTGTAGAAAGTACTGATATTAATGTTGATCCTGTTGGAGCATGTATTGGTCCAAGTGGATCAAGAATCCAAAAAGTTAGTGCTGAACTTGGTCCTGCAAATCGTAAAGAAAAAATTGATATTATTCCCTTTAATAATAATGCAGGCATTTATATTATGGATGCTTTCTTACCTGCTGAACCAATTGGTATTGAAGTAAACGAAGAAGAAAAGAAAGCACGCGTTGTTTTTCATATTGATGATAAAGGTAAAGCCTTAGGTCATAAGGGTGGGAATATTCGTATGGCAAGTGCTCTTACTGGTTATGAACTTGAAGTTTTTGAACAAGATGAAGCTAATGAACTAGGTATTGCTTATAAAAACCGTGAAACGCTTGTTTATGAACAAAATCTTCTTGAACAAGAGCGTGCTCACTTCCGCTTATTAGAACAACAAATTGAACGCGAAACTACTCGTGAAGAAGAAACTCTTGAAGTTGTAACTGAACCAGAATTAACTATTACTACACCTTCTTTTGAAGAATTATTAAAAGAAACTGAAGAAGAAAAAGCGCCAATTGTAGAAGAAGTTAAAGAAGAACCAGTTAAGGTTAAGAAAGTTAAAACAACAATTAGTCTTGCAGAACTTGAAGCGGAACTTGAAAAAGAAAAAGAAGCCGCTTCTAGACCAGCTCGAAAAGCACGAAGAAAGCAAGAAGAAAAAGTTGTTGAAAAAGAAGAAGAAAAGGTTGTCGAACAAGTCGGACCCAAAATGGATATCTATACTGAGGAAGAACTTGCGGAAATTGAAAGAATGGAAGCTGAACTTGCTCACGAAGAACATGAAGATGACTTCTATGATGATATTGATTACGATGAATTCGATGAATACTACGATAACTAAGAGGTAGTTTAACGTGAAAAAGCCAGTTATCCGCCGATGTGTCGTAACAAACAAACAATACGAAAAAAAGGATCTTCTTCGCGTTGTTAGAACTAAAGAAGGAGCTGTCGTTCTTGATACTGGTGGCCGCGTTTATGGGCGCGGAGCCTATATGGTTAAAAGTAAAGAGGCTCTTGAAATTGCAAGAAGGAAAAATAGTCTTGGTAAAGCCCTAGAAGTAGCGATCCCGGAAGAAATTTACGAGGAAATTGCACGATTAATCAATGAATAGTAGACTTATTAGTTTTCTAGAAATCTTAAAAAGAGGACGTCAAATTGCCTTTGGTCTAGATCGACTTAAAGATTTAAAAGCAAAAGACACTGCTCTAATTATTGTTCTTAGCTCTGCTAGTGAAAGAACAAAAAAGGAAGCAAGTAAGATTGCTAAAAGAAATGATGCTCCCCTATTAAAACTAAATAGTAGCGCACTATTTGAAAATGAAACAACCCGTCGATTAAGCGTTATTACCGTGTTAAATAAAAACGCTAATCAAAAAATATTTAGTCTTTTGAAAGAAGGTGATACATATGAGTGAAAAACCCCAAAACTATCCCAAGACACGCATAGCAAACACGGCTAAGCATAAAAAGAGTGATACCAATCCTTTTGTTAAAAATGGAAAGCTCTATTTTTATGGTCCGATGAAGTTGCCTGTTCTTGCAAAACTTTTAAAAGTTAACGAAACAGAAATCATTAAAAAGTTATTTCTTAAAGGCAAGATTGTAACGATCAATAATGATTTAACTAATGAACTAATTGCAGAAGTTTGTTTTGATTTTGACTTTGATTTCGAATTACTTGAAATCGAAGAAGATGACGATCTTTTTAACTTTAGTGCAATTAAAGATGATCCAAAAGATCTTGTACCCCGTTCTCCAGTTGTAACGATTATGGGTCATGTTGATCACGGCAAAACTACTTTAATTGATGCAATTAGAAAAAGTAATATTACTGCAACAGAAGCAGGTTTTATTACCCAAGCCATTGGTGCTTATCAGCGTGATGTAAATGGCTATAAAATTACATTTATTGATACACCTGGCCATGAAGCATTTACCGCGATGCGTAGCCGTGGTGCTAAAGTTACTGATATCGTTATTTTAGTTGTAGCAGCCGATGATGGCGTTATGCCTCAAACTAAAGAAGCAATCGACCACGCACGAGCAGCTAAGGTTCCAATTATCGTTGCTGTTAATAAAATTGATAAAGTCGGTGTAAATCCTGACAAAGTCAAAAATGAATTACTTGCCTATAATGTTATTAGTGAAGAATTCGGTGGTGATGTTATTTTCCAAGAAATCAGTGCAAAAACAGGTCAAAATCTTGAAAAATTACTTGATGCTATCATTGCAACTGCAGAAATGCTTGAACTTAAAGCTAATCCAAACCGTTATGCTTATGGCACTGTTTTAGAAGCTAGACTTGACCGAGGCGAAGGTCCTAAAGCAACGCTTTTAATTGAAAACGGCACTTTAACAAATAAAGATTTTGTTGTTGCAGGTTGTGCCTATGGTAAAGTTCGCCGAATGACTAACGAATACAATAAGATGCTTAAAGTTGCTGGTCCTGCTACACCAGTTCAAGTAATTGGTTTAAGTGAAGTACCAGAAGCAAGCGACCAATTTATGGCGTTTGAAACCGAAAAAGAAGCAAAAGAAATTGCAGAAAAACGTAAACAAGCCAAGATTTTAAGTGAACGTCAAGCAACAGGCGGTGTTAAACTTGGTGAAATTCATAAACAAATTAGTGATGATGAAATCATCGACGTTAATGTAATTATTAAAGCTGATAATAGCGGCTCAGCTGAAGCAGTTAAAGCAAGTTTAGAAAAGATTAATGTTAAAGGCGTTAACCTTAATGTTATTCGAGCAACAGCAGGAACCATCACTGAAAGTGATGTATTACTTGCAACTGCAAGTAATGCAGTTATTTTTGGCTTTAATGTTCGTCCTACTGCTAATGTTAGAGATATGGCAGAAAGAAGCGGGATAGAAATTAGACTTCATCGCATTATATATGCTCTTTTAGAAGAAACAGAAGCTGCAATGAAAGGTTTATTAAAACCTGAATTAGTTGAAAAAGTTACTGGTCAAGCTGAAGTTAGACAAACTTGGCAAGTGTCACGTCTTGGTACGATTGCTGGCTGTCGCGTTACAAGCGGGGTAGTTAAAAATGGTCAAAGTTGTCGCCTACTTCGTGATGGCGTTATTATTTATGAAGGTGAAATAGCCACGATGAAACATGGTCAAATTGATGCAAAAGAAACACATAAAGGTTATGAATGTGGAATGACTCTTAAAAACTACAATGACATCCATGAAGGCGATGTTATTGAAGGACACGAAATGGTAGAGGTTAAAACCGATGTCCAATAAATTAAAAAGAGTTGAATCTTTAATAATGCGTAACCTAAGTGAAATTATTTCGCTTAAAATGAAAAACCCATACTTGGGTTGGGTTAATATTAATGATGTAGAATTAACATCTGATTATAGTTACGCTAGAGTTTTTGTTACCTTTATTGGCGATGGACCTGTTCAAGATAAGATTAAAATCTTGACAGATGCAAAAGGTTTTCTTCGTAGTGAATTAGCTAAAACATTATCAATTAGAAAAACACCTGAGTTAATCTTCATATATGATGATAGTGAAGAAAAAGCAGCTCGGATTGAAGAAATACTTGCAAAAATAAAACAAGAAGAAGAGTAATAAAAAATGTGGCTAGTCATTAATTGATTAGCCACTTTTTATTTAATTACCTTTTTTAGCATGATTAGAGTTTTCTCTTCAATATTTTTTATATAACCAAGTTTATTAAATAAGTCTTCATATTCTTTACTTATAATTGCAGAAAGATATAGGGGTCTATTCGCACGGTAGAGTTTATTTTCGATTTCATTAATAAATAATGAGAGATGTTTTTGGCTAACCTTTGTTTTACTTACAAAAGAAGAAATGAGGTAGGAATTTGGTCCAACATTTGAATATGATAAAGTTGCAACCGGCTTTTCATTTCTAACCAAAAGAAATGCATTTTGCAAGTCAAGTGGTTGTTTTGCGTAGTTTTCATTAAGTAAGTCAATGAATTCTTTTGTAGTTTCATTTGTTTTAACGGGTTTAATATAAATGTTTTTTAGTAAAGGAATCTCAATCTTATCAAACCATAAATCAAATCCATTATCGTTTTCTAACATCCTTTTAAAGTTAGTCCTAGCTTCTGGATATTTTATGTATATATCATGTAAAAGAATTTTAATGTCTTCGCGGCGTGTTTTCTTTTCATTCGGACACGGATTTTCAAGAAGTGGTAGATTCTCTTCTTTTTGAACGCGTGAAATTGTACTTTCATCTAGTAATATAAACGGACGAATAAATGTAATCTCTACATTTTCAAGAAACATTTTAGGGGCAAAAGTTGCAAAGCGAGATCCCCCAATCATATTCATAAATAATGTTTCAAGTGCATCATCAATATGGTGAGCATAAGCAACTTTGTTAGCACCTTCTTTTTTTGCGGTTTGATTTATTGCAGCTTTTCTCATCCTAGAACAAATTGAACAAGGAAGATGGGGCAACTGTTGTCTATCTTGTTGAATTTGAAGAACTTTATAAATGTCAGAACTATCAATAATGTGCAATTTGTAGCCCTTTTCTGCAAAATAGGCCTCATATTTACTTGGATTGAAGTTAGGAAAGCCTAAATTCAACATAATTGGAATTATTTGGAAGTCTTTTTTTGCAAATTTTTGATATAAAACTAAAGCATGAAAAAGAACAATACTATCTTTACCACCACTGATGCCAATTGCGATTTTATCGCCATCACTAATGAGGTTATAGAGATTGTCAGCCTTTTTTACACTTGCAAGAGCTTTTCGTATTTGTTTCAAGTTAGTTTTCTCCGTTATGTTATATTATAATATAAGCGAGAGAAAATGGCGATGAATGGACTAATTTTAATTAATAAAGATAAAGGAATGACAAGCAGGTTAGTTGATAATAAAATTATGCGACATTTTAAAACTCGTCGCGTTGGTCATCTTGGTACTCTTGATCCTTTTGCAGAAGGTCTTTTAATAATCGCAATTAATGAAGGAACGAAAGTATTACCCTATTTAGAGGATGATACTAAAACATATATAGCAACTTTTGAGTTAGGTATTGAAACGAGCACTTTAGATAATACAAGTGAAGTAATTAAAAAAATGGAAGTGCCTAAGTTAACAAAAAGTGAAATTGAAGCCGCTTTAGTAAGCTTTTTAGGCGAAATAGATCAAACCCCTCCCCTAACAAGTGCTATAAAAGTTGATGGAGTACCACTTTATCGCTATGCTCATAAAGGAATAAAAAAAGAAGTTCCAAAAAGAAAAGTATATATACATAAAATCCATTTATTAAGTTATGAAGCACCTTTTTTAGAAATTGAAGTAACGACTGGAAAAGGTACATATATTCGTACATTGGGAAAAGATATTGCATTAAAACTTGGTACTATTGCAACAACTATTAAATTAGTAAGAACAAAAAACGGACAATTTAAAGTTGAAGATGCTCAAAAGATTGATGATATTAATAACTTAAGAATCATTCCTATTGATAAGGCACTTGGCCATTTAATTTTCATTGATGTTAATAAAACACAAAAAGAGGATATTAGAAACGGAAAAACAATCATGTTAGCTAGGCTCGAACCTTTGCTAGTAGCAATATATGAAGAAAAAGTACTAGCTATATTGGAGAGATCTGGTCCACAACTTTATAGAGTAAAAAGAGGATTTAATTTATGAAAATAATATCATTAGATTTAAAAAATATTGAACCATTAACAAAAGATACTGCCTTATGTCTTGGTACTTTTGATGGGGTACATTTAGGTCATCAAAAGTTAATTGAAAAAGCAAAAGAATTAACTAAAAATATTGCTGTTATGCTAATTATTCCTCCAATTTCAATGAAGGCGATAGAAACAAACAACTATCCGTTAACTTCTTTGACTGATCGGAAGAACATTTTTAAAAATCTTGGTGTGAAGACTCTTATTATTGCTACGTTAAATGATAAGTTTAAAGAGCTTGAACCTAAAGAATTTATTAATCAAGTTTTAAATAAGTTAAAACCACATTATGTAATTGTTGGAGAAGATTATCACTTCGGAAAGAAAGCACTTGGAGACGTTAAAACACTTCTTGATGCAAGTAAAGATTTTGAATTATATGCCGTTTCGCATGTTTTAACAAAAAACGGTTTAAAAGTTTCAACAACATTAATTCGTGAACTTTTAAAAAAAGGTGATTTAGAAGAAGCAACAATACTACTATCAAGGCCATATGAAGTAAAAGGTTTTGTTATTAAAGGACATGGACTTGGCAAGAAACTAGGTTATCCAACAGCAAATATTGAACTGCTTTTTAGTTATCAATTACCAAAGGACGGTGTATATTTTGTCGAAATAATTCTAAATAATATAAAATGTTATGGGATGGCAAATATTGGTCTAAGGCCTTCGGTCAATCCTCTTATTACTCCGCTTCTTGAAGTTCATATCTTTGATTTTAAAGAAGATATTTATAAAGAGGAACTTTCCATTAGATTTTTAAAATATATCCGCGAAGAAACAAAGCAAGAATCAATGGGAAAATTAATAAAACAATTACAAAAAGACGAAGAAGTATGTCGAAAATTAATTAAAGAAATGAGGTAATGAATATGGCAACAACTAAATTACATGAGAATGTTTATTCAATTGGGGTAAAAGATCCAAACCTAAGAGTTTTTGATATCGTAATGAAAACGACACACGGTACAACATATAACTCTTTTTTGGTTAAAACTAATAACAATAAAACAATAATTATCGACGGAGTTAAAGACGGATTTACTGAAGAATGGCTCGACAACATTAAAGAAATTACTCCTATTGATAAAATTGATGTTTTAATCGTAAATCATACTGAACCAGACCATAGTGGTTCAATTGAAGAACTACTCAAACTTAACTCAAATATCGAAGTTTATGGTTCGTTTTTAGCTATGGCGAATCTTGAAAATATCGTTAATATGCAATTTAAGAAAAATGTTGTTAAAGATCAAGATGTCGTTAAGTTTGATGACGTAACACTAAGATTTCTTATCGTACCTAATGTGCATTGGCCAGATACTATTATTACGTTTTACGAAGAAAGAGGAATTGCTTTTACCTGCGATTTTTTAGGTGAACATTTATGTAGCGATGCTCTCCTTCTTAGTGAGTTAAAAACCAAAGAAAATTATGATTATGCTTTCCAATATTATTATGATTCGATTATGAGTCCTTTTAAAAGAGAAACTCGAGAAGCACTAAGAAAGTTTACTGAACTTAATGTAAGGCAAGCCTTCCCTTCACATGGCCCATTAATTGATCAACCAAGCGATGTGTTAAAGGCTGTTAGAAAATACTCAACTTGGGCAATTACAAAAAGGAGAATTCGCCCTAAAATTACTATTGTTTATGTATCAAGCTATGGTTATACAGAAAAGATAGTAGAAGCGTTTAAAAATTATATTAACCGGCAAAATGTAGACTTATTTGTCTATGATATGCAGATTAGTCGTCTAAATGACGTCTTAGATGATATCGAAAATAGTGATGCTTTTATTGTTGGTTCACCAACATTTGTCGGTGATGCTCTTAAAGTAATATATGATGTTCTAAACTCCCTTAATCCTTTCATGGTTCAAGGTAAATATATGACTGCTTTTGGAAGTTATGGCTGGAGTGGAGAAGCTGTAGGTAACTTACTTGTTAGAGCAAAGCAACTTCGGATGAAAGTTGTTGATGAGGGTTTAAAAATTCGCTTAAAACCAAGTGAAGCTGAATTAGAAAAAGCAACTGAATTTATTAAAGAATTCGTCAAAGTTGTTAAAGATAATTTCCATATCTAAAAATAGCGAATTTTTATATATTTAACTTGCTTATAAGCAAGTGAATGATATAATAACAAAGGCGACTTATTCGCTGCTAATCGAATCCTCAACGTTTAGCGATGAATAAGTTATGAATTAAAAGGAGGAAACAAATATGGCATTATCAAAAGAACGCATTGCTGAAATCGTTAAAGAATTTGGTAAAAACGAAAAAGACACGGGTTCAACTGAAGTTCAAGTTGCACTCTTAACTGAACAAATCCGTGACTTAACCGCTCACATGAAAGTTCATAAACATGACTATCATAGTCAACGCGGTCTATTAAAAATGGTCGGACATCGTCGTAGTCTATTAGATTATCTTAGTCGTACTGACCGTGAAACGTACTTAGCATTAATCGAAAAACTAGGCTTACGTAAATAAGATTGGAAACTGTCAATTGCGACAGTTTTCCTTTTTAGGAAAATATAATATACGAGAAAAGAGGTAAAAAATGGCAAAAAAAGTATATGAACGCGACTTTTATGGCAAGAAACTTAGTATTGAAGTTGGTGAACTTGCCAAACAATCCGATGGTGCAGTTTTAGTTAGATTAAATGATACAGCTGTTTTAGTTACTGCAGTTGCAGGTTCTGCTCCAAAAGATTTAGATTATTTTCCACTTACTGTTTCATATAGCGAAAAACTATATGCAGTTGGTAAAATTCCAGGATCGTTCCTACGTCGCGAAGGTCGTGAAGGCGAACACGCTACCTTAACTGGTCGATTAATTGACCGTCCAATGCGCCCCCTATTTCCAGATGGATTTAGAAATGAAGTACAAATTATTAATACCGTTTTAAGCGTTGATTTAGACGCAACACCTGAAATGAGTTCCATGCTTGGTGCATCGCTTGCAGTTTCAATTAGTGATATCCCATTTGATGGTCCAGTCGCTGGTGTTTATGTTGGTCGTGTTGATGGTAAGTTAATTATTAACCCAACAATAGAAGAAAAAGAAAAAAGTGATATTGATTTAGCAGTAGCAGGCACTAAATATGCTATTAACATGGTTGAAGCTGGTGCGGCTGAAGTTACTGAAGAAGATATACTAGATGCTCTTCTTTTTGGTCATGAAGCAATTAAAGAACTTTGTGAATTCCAAGAAGAAATTATTAAAGAAGTAGGAGTACCAAAACGTGAATTCCAACTCTTTGTTCCAGATGAAGAAGTTGTTAAAGAATGTAATGACCTCTTTAACGAAAAATTAAAAGCTGCAATTAGTGTTTTTGATAAACTTGAACGAGAAGCTGCAATTAGTGCAGTTAAAGAAGAACTCGTTGCACATTTTAGCGAAAAAGAATATGAATCGGAAGCACTTAAAAATAAAACTATTGAAGATGTTAAAAATATTCATGAACAAATGGTGGCAGATGAAATTAGACGATTAATCACTGAAGAAAAGATTCGTCCAGATGGAAGAAAAGTTGATGAAATTCGTCTCCTTGATTGTCAAGTTGATCTACTCCCAAGAGTTCATGGCAGTGCACTTTTTACAAGAGGACAAACTCAAGTATTATCAACAGTAACGCTAGGTCCGAAAAGCGCCTCGCAAATTATTGAAAATTTAACTGACGAAGAAGAAAAACGCTTCATGCATCACTACAATTTCCCACCATTCTCGGTTGGCGATATTAAAAAAGTCGGTGGACCTGGACGTCGTGAAATTGGTCATGGTGCTTTAGGTGAACGTGCCCTAAGTTATGTAATTCCAAGTGAAGAAGAATTCCCTTATACTATTCGCTGCGTTAGTGAAGTTTTAGAAAGTAATGGCTCAAGTTCGCAGGCATCTATATGTGCTAGTAGTATGGCCCTTATGGCAGCTGGTGTTCCAATTAAAGATATGGTAACAGGTATTGCCATGGGTCTAATTACAAGTGGGCCGCTTGATGGAAAGCATCCATATACCATCCTAACTGATATTCAAGGTTTAGAAGATCACTTCGGTGATATGGACTTTAAAGTTGCTGGTACAAGTAAAGGTATTACCGCTTTACAAATGGATATTAAAGTTAAAGGTGTTAGCAAAGAAGTACTCCATGAAGCTCTAATGCAGGCCCTTAAAGCCCGTAATGAAATCCGTGCAGCTCAACTTGCTGCAATTGCAGAACCAAGAGAAGATGTTAGCAAGTGGGCTCCAAAGATGGATACCATGACTGTACCAGTTGATAAAATCCGTGAAGTTATCGGAACCGGCGGAAAAGTTATTAATAAAATCATTGAAGAATGTGATGATGTCAAAATCGATATTACTGATGATGGACATGTCGCAATTTATCATATGGATCGCGAGATGATCAATAAGGCCAAAACTCAAATCGAGAATATAATTCGCGAAGCTAAAATCGGTGAAGTTTTCGAGGGCGAAATCGTTCGTATCGAACCATATGGCGTTTTCGTAAATCTATTTGGTGAAGTTGATGGACTATGTCACGTATCAAGTCTTGCCTGGCATTATGTCGAAGATCCAAGCAAAATCTATCAACTTGGTGATAAATTAAAAGTTAAAGTTATCGAAATTGATGAAAAAGGCAAAGTCAAAGTTAGTCATCGTGAGTTTTTAGAAAAACCAGAAGATTACGAAGAACGTCCAAAACGTCAATTTAATAAAGATAATAACAAACGCCCAAGGCGTGATGAGAAACGTAATCGACGATAAAATAACTAAAAGCACCTTCGAAAATGGAAGGTGCTTTTTCTTTTTAATGCTTAATTTAGTAAAAAAACAACAAATTAGATAAAAAAGAGTGAAAACATTAAACAAATGCTCTCATTTTATGTATAATTTATTTGTAGAATTATGAAAGACGTTATTATAATTGGCGCTGGCGTAATCGGCGGTTTAATTGCAAGAGAATTGAGTCGTTATGAAGTTTCTTTTTTAATTGTGGATAAAGAAAATGATGTTGCTAATGGAACAACAATGGCTAACTCTGCTATTGTTCATAGCGGTTACGACCCAATACCTAATAGCAAAAAAGCATATTTTAACCGTAAGAGTGTACCGCTTTTTCCAAAACTTTGTGAACAATTAGATGTAGAACTTGATAACATTGGTTCTTTAACAGTAGCACTCTATGAAGAACAATTACCTCTTTTAGATAGTCTAGTAAAAAGAGCAAAAGAAAATGACGTTGAAGTTAAACTATTAAATAAAGAAGAAGTATTAGCGATAGAACCTAACTTAAATCCTGAAGTTTTAGCAGCTCTATATGCTAAGGATGCTGGTATTGTTAATCCTTTTCAATTAACTGTTCATGCGATTGAAAACGCTCTAGATAACGGCGGCGAACTTCTTTTAAATGCTGAAGTTCTAAAAATTAACAAAAAAGAAGGTCATTATGAAGTTGTTACTAGTAAAGGAATTCACTTAGCAAAAGTAGTAGTTAATGCAGCTGGCGTTCATTCTGATGATATCGCTAAAATGGTAGGAGATAATAGTTTTGAAATTACTCCAAGAAAAGGATCTTATTTTGTTATTGATAAATTGGCAGAACCACTAGTTAATCACGTTGTTTTTCCGCTTCCAAAAGGAGGTAGTAAAGGTATTTTAGTAACTCCTACAACAGCAGGAAATATTCTTATTGGTCCAACAAGTGAATATAGTAGCGATAAAACTGATATTGGAACAGATGCGCCAACGCTAAATAAAATAAGAGAAAGTGCTCTTACTTTAGTTCCTTCAATTCCTTTTAATAAAACGATTAGAACTTTTAGTGGCCTAAGAGCAACTCCAAATACAGGTGACTTTATTATTGAAGAAAGTAAAGTTGCACCTAACTTTATAAATGTAGCAGGAATTGAATCGCCTGGTTTAGCCTCAGCGCCTTATATAGGTATATATGTAGTAGAAGAGTTAATTGGAAAATTACTCCCCTTAAAAGAAAAGAAAAATTTTAATCCGAAAATTAAAAAGTATACTAAACCCAAATTATTAAATGAGGCCGAAATTGCAGAGTTACATAAAAAAGACCCACGTTTTGCAAGGATGATTTGTAACTGTGAACAAGTTTCAGAAGGTGAAATAATTGAAATTTTATCTAGAAGTGTTCCAGTTAATAGCATTAAAGCTGTTAAAAAAAGACTTCGGGCAGGCTTTGGAAAATGTCAAGGTGGATTTTGTCAAATTCATGTTATGAAAGTAATGGCGGATTTCTATAAAGTACCTTTATCAAAAATTGTTTTTGATGAAGAAGATAGTTATATTGTTTTGGATGATAAAGATGAAAGATAAGTATGATGTAATTGTAATTGGTGGCGGTGCCGCAGGGTGTGAAGCCGCGTTAGCAGCAAAAAATGCTGGTGTTAAAAATGTTTTAATCATTGAAAAGGAAAAACGCCTCGGCGGTATTTTAAATCAATGTGTTCATAATGGATTTGGACTTACTCATTTTGGCGAAGAATTAACAGGACCAGAATATGCTGAACGAGTTGCAGAAAATGTAGTAAAAGCTGGCATTGATGTTCTTTTAGAAGCAGAGGTTATAGAAATAACTGAAGGCTATGAAGTCAAATTTGCATCATACAATGAAGGAATTAAAACTGTTTCTACGACTGCACTAATTTTAGCAACAGGATCTTATGAACGAAATGCTGGTGCTATTCTCCTACCTGGAGAAAGACCACCAGGCATTTTAACTGCAGGGCAAGCTCAATTATTAATGAATGTTGAAGGTTATGCAGTCGGTAAACGTGTTTTTATTCTTGGAAGTGGTGATATTGGGCTAATTATGGCCCGTAGAATGACTCTAGAAGGAGCAAAAGTCTTAGGGGTAGCAGAAATTATGCCCTATAGTAACGGGCTTAACCGCAACATCGTTCAATGTTTGCAAGATTTTGATATTCCTCTTTACTTATCACATACCGTAAGTAATGTATATGGAAGAAAACACTTAGAAGGAATTACGATTTCTCGCGTTGATGAAAAATTTAATATTATTGAAGGTACAGAAATTTATTTTGAAGTTGATACGCTTTTACTTGCAGTTGGACTAATCCCTCTTACTTCACTTCTTGATAAATTAGGTGTTAAATTTAGTAAAAGTCGCAGTGCTGTTGTTGATGAGCGACTTGAAACCGAAAAGCCTGGTTTATTTATGTGTGGTAATAGTCTTCATATTCACGATTTAGCAGACGAAGCAAGCAAAGAGGGCGAATTAGCAGGGTTAATGGCAGCAAATTATGTTTTAAATAAGAATAAGAAAGCTGAACAAAAAGTAAAACTCTTACAAGTAAGTCCAAGTAATGGTGTAAATTATGTTATTCCTAACTTTGTTAATTATCCAAGTGAAGTTGATGAAATTACATTCCGTCTTCGCGTTAGTAAACCAATGCTTCGAAGCAAAATCTGTTTCTATGTTGATGATAAATTAATTAAAACTAAATTCTATCCTTTTTTAATTCCTAGTGAAATGACAACTATTACACTTAAGAAAGAAGAATTAATAGATGGAAAAAGTTTAACTTTAACCGCGGAGGAAATAAATGGCTAAAAAGACTCTTATTTGTATTGTATGCCCACGCGGATGTCATCTTGAAGTTGATGAAAATTTTAATGTGACAGGTAATTTTTGTAAACGAGGGATAGCCTACGCTAAAGAAGAGTTAACTACTCCAACACGAACACTTACAAGTACTGTCATTATTCGTGGAGGAGTTATCCCACGACTAAGCGTAAAAACATCTGCCCCAATTCCAAAAGAGAAAATATTCGAAGTTATGGAAGAAATTCGTCTTGTTAAATTAGAAGCTCCTATTAATGTTGGAGATATTATAATAAAAAATGTTGCAAATACTAATGTTGATATCGTTGCAACTCAAACAATTAATAAACAATAAACTTGAAAAATACGACAATTTTGATAAACTAATCTACGATTAGTCTTATTATCTAGATTAAGGAGAAATAAGAATGGGTGAAAAAATAAAATTTTTTGCTTTAGGTGGTCTTGATGAAAACGGCAAGAACATGTATATCGTTGAAGTTGACGATGATATTTTTGTTATTGAAGCAGGTTTAAAATATCCAGATTCAACTAGACCTGGAATCGATTTTATTATTCCTAATATTGACTATCTAAAAAACAATAAACAACGAGTTAGAGCATATATTATTTCTCATGGTCATGATGATCAATTTGGTGCTCTTCCATTTATTTATGATCAAGTTCCTGCCCCAATCTATGGAACTGAGGCTACTTTAATGATGCTTGTTCGCTTTACTAAAAAAGCAGGCCTAAAACGAGAATATAACTTAAATGTTATCGAACCAAGCTCTACTGTAAAAATTGCCAATCGTAATTTTGTCTTTTTCCAAACTACTCATAATGCGATGTATAGTGTTGGAGTTGCAATTGACACAACGCAAGGATATGTCGTTTACTCTAGCGATTTCATTGTTGAATATAATCCAAGTAATCGCTATAAACTTGAACTTAATGAAATCGCTAAAATTGCTGAGAAAAATGTTCTTTGTCTTCTTGCAGAAAGTATGGGCGCTGAAAGACCAGGTTATACCTCGCCTTCACATCGAATTACTCCTCATATTGACGGAGTAATTAGAGATGCAAAAGGGCGTGTCTTTATTTCTTTATACGATCAATCACCCTACAGCGTTGAAGAATTAGTCGCAGTAGCAAAAAAACATAACCGTAAAATAATGCTCTATAACGAAAGTGCTGATGATTATTTCCAAATGTTTAAAGAACATAATCTCCCTCTTTGTGAGCCTAATATGCTTATAAGTCGCGACGATTTATTTAGAGTTAACGAGAACACTTTAATTATTCTTCTTTTAAATAACGGGGAAGATCTTTTTGATGATATTAATGATCTAGCCTTAAGAAGAAATAAAGATAAACGTTTTGTTTTAAGCGAACATGATAACTTTATTATTGCTTGTCCTGCTCCTGCAACACTAGAAATTCAGGCCACAGAAACACTTGATAATCTCTATATTTCAGGTGCTCAAGTTCATAATGTATCTAGAAAACTCGTTAGTAATATGCATGCTCAAGAAGAAGACTTACGCATGCTTCTAGCACTTTTAAAACCTAAATACTATATTCCAATTAAAGGTAATTTCCGTCATCAAGAAGCAAATGCTAATGTAGCCTTAAAAGCAGGTCTAAATTATAATCATACGAATATTTTCCTTCTTGATAACGGTATTCCTGTCGTTTTTGAAAACGGCAAAGGAAAAACACTTTTTAAAGATGAAGACCGCATTATAAGTGGTGATTTAATGGTGGATGGAACCGGGATTGGCGATACAAATCGTGGCGTTTTAGAAGATCGACTTAATTTTAGTAGCGATGGCGTTATTGTTTTAGGCTTAATTTTCTCTATGCAAAAAAGAAAAATTGTCGCAGGTCCTGATGTGCAAATGAGAGGATTTGTTTATCTTCGAGACAGCGAATCGCTTTTAAAACAAGTTATTAAAATTTTCGTTGAAACTGTTGAGAAAAATTTACTAGAATCTGAAATTGATATGCAAAAAATTAGTGATGAAGTAAAAGATAAAGTTGAACGCTATATTTATCACGATACAAGAAGAAATCCCGTGATTATTCCCTTAATTCGTCCGCTTGATTAATTAATTAGTAAAAAAATTCACGCCCCTATTTTAGGGGCGTGTTTTTTTAATACTTTTTTCCTTTTACGTAATAATTTACGTAAAAAATAATGCTAAATAGAGTAATATTATGTATAATATTAGTAAGTATGAAAAAAGAAAAACAAAAGATAGAATTGAAGGAAAAAAGTAAACAAACATTTACGATGTTAAATGGGATTATTATAGCTCTTTTAGCAACGGTTGGTTTACTTAATCGTTCGATTGGTTCTTTTGTAACTTTTGTTTTCTATATTCTTTTTGGTAATGCATATGTTTTATTTTTCGGATATTTAATTTTATATGCCTTAGTTTTACTCTATTCAAGGGGAAGAAAAGTAAATAGACTTTTTCTTACATCACTTGGTTTAATTTTTATTCTACTAGGTGTCAGTGGACTATTTTTCTATAAAGAAGTTCCTCATCCAAGTTTTGCTGATATTAGTCTTCAAATAAAAACGATGGGTCCATTTAAAGATGCGATGACCACAAGTCGTCCTAATATTGTGGCTTCTTATCGTGGTGGCCTTTTTGGCGGACTCATCTACACCCTTTTATATTTGATGGTTCAAAAGGTAGCCTCGGTTGTAATTTTAGCTTTTATCATTTTTATTGGTTTTATCATTGTTATTTGGCCGCTGTTGAAACGGTTCTATTTATATGTTAAAGACTACATTAATGTATTACGAAAAAAGCAACAATTTTTTAATAAAGCTAGTCAAATTGCCCCTCAATCATCTAGTGAATCAAGGCTTTCTTCAAAACCAGAACCAATAAGCCGACCAACATATCAAGCGCCAACGAGCAATGTTACCGTTCCTCAAGTTAAAAGTATTTCTACTCCGACAGGTCTAAAACCTGTTTCTTTTGGTCAAACAGTTACTAAACAATCAATTGGATTATCTCCTGTTGCACAAAGTTTAGCAAAACAATCAACTCCAGAACCAAAACAAGAAAAAATGACACTTGAACGCCAAAGCGCTCCATCTTACAAAGATGAACTTAGGTTTAATCTTAATTTTAAAGTTGAAATGGAAGCTGAAACTCAACCAATAAAAGAGGAACCAATTATTCCTATAGTTAAAGAAACTTTAGATGAACCAATCTTAAAAGCGGCTCCTCCTATTCCAACACCAACTCCTGTTGTTGAACCAGTACATGTTGAGCCAATTTATGTTCCTGAAGAGGAAGAAGAAATTATTGTTAAACCAAGAGTTAGAAAACCGAAGGTAAAAACTACTTATACTTTCCCATCATCTGATTTATTAATTCCTGATGCAGATTTTGAAGATGATCGAACTAATGAAAGAGCAGCTGAAGAAGCACTTCAAGCACTTAATCAGCAATTTGCTAATCTTAATATTGGTGCCCAAGCCGTATCTTATACAATAGGTCCTTCAATTACTCGTTTTGATATTAGGATGAATGATGATGAATCAGTTAATACGATTAATAAATATATTCCGGACTTAAATATTCGTTTAGGTGGAATTCATGGTCGTTTTGAACAAGTTGTCGCAGGTAAAGATACATCTGGTTTTGAAATTCCAAATAAAAAGACCAAAATAGTTCGCTTTAGATCATGTTTTGAAAAACTTCCAAAACTAACAAAAAAGACTAAAATGATTGTTCCTTTTGGAATGGATATTTCAGGGGAAATTATTAACGGCAGTCTTGATGAATTCCCTCACCTTCTTGTCGCGGGTGCGACAGGAAGTGGTAAATCTATCTACATGCATTCAATTCTTTTAACTCTTATTATGCGCAATACGCCTGATGAATTACGTCTTTTAATTATTGACCCAAAAAGAGTTGAAATGGCTCGTTATGCTGATATGCCTCACTTACTTTGTCCAATCGTTAAAGAGCCAAAAGATGCAAAAGTTGCGCTTTATAAACTCGTTAATTTAATGGAAGAACGCTACTTAAAATTTGAAGAAACTGGTGCTAGTAAACTTAGTGAATATAATGAAATTGCTGAAGAAGAAGGCCTAGAACCAATGGCACGCATCGTTGTTGTTGTTGATGAGTATGCCGACTTAGTTGAAAGTGAAGGTGATATTTCTACACCGATTCTTCGTCTTGCACAAAAATCAAGAGCATGCGGCATTCACTTAATTATTAGTACTCAGCGGCCCTCAGTTAATATTATTACTGGTACGATTAAAGCTAACCTACCTACTAGAGTTGCTTTAATGGTTTCAAGTGCTACAGATAGTAAGACAATTTTAGGTCAAGGTGGTGCAGAAGATTTACTTGGCTACGGAGATATGTTAGTTGATTGTACGCAGCTATCTCGTAGTGGTTTTACTAGAATTCAAGGCGCCTTTGTTGAAGGAACTGAAATTAGATCAGTTGTTCGATTCTTAAAAGAAAATGTTGATGTTAACTACTATAGTGACTTCCTTGATTTAAGCGAACGAAGTAGCGGACCAGCGGGCTTAACAAGCGGTCTTGATGGTGGAGATGATCGCTACTTAGAAATAAAACAATGGGTTCTTACACAAGACCGTGTTTCCAAAAACAAGCTTTCAAACACCTTTAATATTGGTTTTAATCGTGCACTTAAAATTTATGATATGCTTCTAGCTGATGGAGTGATAGTTGAAACTGATGAAGCAAACTCAAGTAGAGGCGCAAAAGTTGTTATTGAAGAAAGTTCGCCAAGCGAACGAAGAATTGAACAATTCTACGAGTAGAAATAGCAAGGAGAAAAACATATGTTTTATGGTCAATTTAGTGCGATTTTGTTAAATTTATCCACAATTCGTATTGTTTTAAATAACGAAAAACATCGTGAAGAAGAACCGCGAATTATGATCTTAAAAAACAATGAACAATTAATAAAATTTAAACTCATTAATGTAGCTTTTCAATTTAGAACAAATATTTATGATTTAGAATTAGAAAAAGAGATCGAACTCGGAAATGATTACACTGTTTTCATAGAAAACTATGGTCGTAACCCATTAAATTTAAATAACTTACCTTATTTTGATGAATTTGATGATCTTTTTGCCTATGATGGACCTCTTGGTCCACAATATAAAGAAAGTGAAACAAGTTTTTATTTATGGGCTCCACTTGCAAGTAAAGTATGGCTAAAACATAAAAAACCACGGGCGAAAGATTGGACATACACTCTTATGGACCGATCTAAAAAAGGAGTTTATAAAGCGACTTTAAAAGGTAATCAAGACGGATTATTGTATCGCTTTATGGTGACCAATAGCGGTGTTGTTGAAGAGGTTACAGATCCTTATGGACTTAGTTCAACCGCTAATGCCGCGGAATCAGCCGTTATTAATTTAGCAAAATGTAAGGTGCCGCTAAATAATCATAAACTCCCACCTCTAAAGAGGATGAGTGATATGATTATTTACGAAACTAGCGTTCGTGATATGACTAGCGACCCCTTAACTAATGTTAAAAATCGTGGTACTTTTTTAGGGTTAATCGAAAAAGGTCGTAAATCTAAGCGAGGTGGACCAGTTGGGTTTGATTATTTAGTTGATTTAGGAGTTACTCATATTCAACTTTTACCAATTTATGATTTTAAAACTGTAAATGAACTTGATAAATGGAAAACATATAACTGGGGTTATGACCCGCAGCAATATTTTGTGCCCGAAGGTAGTTATTCTACAAAACCTAATGATCCATATAGTAGAATAATTGAATTAAAACAAATGGTCAGTGCCTTTCATAATGTAGGAATCCGTATTTCCATGGATGTTGTTTATAATCATGTTTATGATTATGATACGAGTGTATTTGAGCGAATTGTACCTAACTACTATTTCCGTAGAAGTGATGATGGGCGAATTTGTATGGGCTCAGGTTGTGGAAATGACTTAGCAACTGAACGACCAATGGTAAGACGCTTAATTATTGATTCTGCGCTTCATTTTGTTAAAACATACGGAATTGATGCTTTTAGAATGGACCTAATGGGTTTAATTGATATTGATACAGTAAAAGAACTCTATAAAAAAGCTAGAGAAATAAATCCTTCCTTTATGATTTATGGTGAAGGATGGAACATGCTAACAGGTTTAGATATGGAAGATTTAGCAAACATGAATAATGCTTTCCAATTACCCGAAATTGGTTTCTTTAATGATAGTTTTAGAGAAATTATAAAAGGAGGCTCTTTTGCTGATAAAATTCATGTTAAAGGCTACATTTTAGGTGCGAAAAACTATCGACACGGCTTTAAGTTTGCCTATCTTGGTTCAACACAAAATGAAACTTTTGAGCCTATATTCATTCATGCTGGTCAAAGCATCAATTATGTTGAATGCCATGATAACGGAACGCTAATTGATAAAATTATTGTTTCAAATAGTAATGAAGATCTAAATACAATGCTACGACGTTTGCAAATGGCAAACGCCGTAACAATGCTTTCCTTTGGAGTGCCATTTTTCCATCGCGGGCAAGAGATAGGTTTATCAAAGTATGGAGATATGAACTCTTATCGAAGTAGCGATAAGGTTAATCAATTCGCCTATGCACTTGCTAATAAGCGAGAAAGTTTTGTAGATTATTTTAAAGATTTAACTAAATTACGCCGTGAATGTGAATTTTTACGTGAAGAAGATCCTGCCATAATTAAAAAGATGGTTAAATTTATTGATCTTGACCACGGCGGAATTGCTATTAGTTATAAAAATATTGAAGAGCGCTCACCGTATCGCTTGTTTAATGTCTTTATAAATATTAGTAGCAATCCCTTATTTATAGCTCTAGAAGAACCACAAAAAACTATCTTTAATCAAAACGGCTATATTGAAGGGAAAGCAAATGATATAACACGGAATTTGATGGTTTCGCCTCATTCCGTCATTATTATGGGTTTACGAAAAGACGACGAACAACGCTCAATTTAACAGTTTAATTTCAACTTTAAGGAGGAAATTATATGTTATCTTCAGTTCTATTAATTGGGCGTCTTGGCAAATTAGTAAGTCCAACAGTTCGTGAAGTCCTTGTTGAAAGACCGCTTTACGAAAAAGAAAAAGAAACAAAAGTTATCGACCGCTACTTAACTGTTTATTGGTCTAAAAATCCTTATGCGACAATGTATAAAGCAAAAGATGGTTACCTTGTCGCAATCAAAGGACGCTTAACTGTTTGTAGCGAACTTGGAGTCTTAATTATTTGTGAAGCAATTGATTATTTAGATGATTATGTAAAGGAGTAAAAGATTATGTGGAAGTATATAGTATGGGTAATAAAGGTTGTACCAAGGGTCATATTTGATTATTTTGCTTGGATTCGCCGTTATGCCCGTCGACCAGAACGCTATCCACTTGAAGTTCGTTATGCAAAAGTAAGAGCTTTTTGTCTTCGCCTTTGTCGAAAGTTAGGCGTCAAGGTTAATGTTGTTAATCGGCCTATACAAGATCGAAGTGAAGTTCGCTACTACATTTGCAATCATGTTGGTTTTTTTGATCCCATTGTTTTAATTGCAACTTCACGAGAACCAATCTTTTTTGTCGCAAAAAAAGAGAGTAAAAAAATGCCATTTGTAGGAAAAATTCTAAAATGCATTGATGGAGTTTTTATTGATCGTGGCAATTTACGGCAAGAAATTCAAGCAATGAAAGTTCTTAGAAATCGCTTAGCTGATAAAAAAGGACACGTTTGTATTTATCCAGAAGGAACAAGAAATAAATCTTATACTGCACCTTTAGCAGATTTTAAACCAGGTGGATTTAAACCTGCTATTTCGAATTTGACTCCCATATATCCGATTGCTATTTGGGGTACACAATTTATTTTACAAAGTAAATTTCATCTAAAAGGCGGATATAATGTTTTACTTGTGTTCCTTCCAGAAATTAATTTAACATCAGAAGATGATACGATTAATATTGCAGCGAAAGCACAAGAAATAATGCAAGATAAAGTTAATAATCTTCGTAATTATTATTATGATGTTTATTTGAGAAATGATAAGCGTAATAGAGTTGGCAAATTTATTTCTAACTAATGCGTAAGCCTTTAGGGTAATGATTTTTAAGCATCCTACGGGATGCTTTTATTAAGCCTAAATTAATTCCATCATAACTTACAATATGAAACCCATCTTTAATATTATCTTTTTTTATAACATTACCACTTAGATAAACGTTTAATTCTTCCTCATTTAAGGAAATTGAATTTGTTGCATCTAAGAAGTGAGTTAAATGATGATGAGGAATGGTTTGTTTTCTTTGTTTATCAAAGAGCTTTACACCATATCGAAGGACAAATAAATCTTTAGTATCAAATGGAATATTTATTCCATAAATTCCAGTTTGATCTTCAAACTTATATAAGTTGATTTCATTATATTTAAATAAAGATAGTTTCTTTTTAGGAATAGTTGCTGTTTTTAATTCGCCAGGCTTTTTTATTAGACAAATAAAGTGACCATCACCTTCATATAAATGGGGGAACAGGTGAATGGCTTCTTTTAGTTTATCGTCTCTATAAAAAGAGGGGTCATTTGCAATATTTACTAGGATTATGTTGCGTTTTTTCTTGAGCTCAAAAATAACTTCCTCATTTTCTTCATAAGAAAAAGAGCAAGTTGAATATAGAAGAAGGCCACCTGGAGCAAGTGCATCATAGGCTGCTACGATTAATTCTTTTTGAAGTTTTGCAGCACTTAAAACTTTATTTAGGTGCCAATCCTCAATCATCCTATCATCTTTTCTAAACATGCCAGAACCACTACAAGGTGCGTCTAAAAGAATTTTAGTAAATGTGTTTGGATACTTTTCACAAATCTTAAGAGCACTTTCGTTAGTTACAATTACATTACCTAAACCCATTCTCTCGATATTACTAATTAAGACATTAGCTCTCTTTTTTGATATGTCATTTGCAAGAATAAGGCCTGATTTGTTGAGTTTTAAACTAGTTTGAATAGTTTTTCCTCCTGGTGCAGCACACATATCTAAGACAATATCATCTTGATCAATTGGAAGAAGACTAGCTACAAGCATCGCACTTAAATCTTGCAGATAATAGCAACCAGCATCAAAAAGCCAGTGTTTACCAGGACTAATTAAATTTGGATCATAGATGTAACCATTATTTATTAAGGGGTGCTTAGTCAAATTTGGAAAATATTTTAATAGTTTTTCGTGACTTATTTTATTTTCATTTCTAAGCAATCCATGTAATCTTGTTTTTGAAAAACTCTCAACAAGATTATTAATTGTTTCTATTGATAAATATTTTTTTAAGTGACTTTTAAAGATATCTTTCATCGTATGTAAAACTCACTAAATATTATATAATAATATTAATAGTATACAAAGGAGGAACGCTATGCGATTCGTAGATATAATAAGTAAAAAGCGCTACGGTGGAGCATTAACTGAAGAAGAAATTACTTTTTTTATTAAAGAATATGTAAAAGGTAGTATTCCTGATTATCAAGTTAGTGCTTTATTGATGGCAATCGTTTTTAATGGAATGAATTTAGAGGAAATCTCAGTATTGACTCGTGAAATGATGCATTCCGGTGATGTTATTGATTTAAGTGCGATTAAAGGAATAAAAGTTGATAAACATTCAACTGGAGGAGTTGGCGATAAAACATCGCTTGTTTTAGGCCCATTAGTTGCAAGTTTTGGTGTTCCAGTTGCCAAAATGAGTGGGCGTGGTTTAGGTCATACTGGAGGGACACTTGATAAACTTGAGTCAATTCCTGGCTTAACAATTGAACTTTCAGGTGAAAGATTTATAAATCAAGTAAATACAGTTGGATGTGCAATTATTGGTCAAACAGGTAATCTTGTTCCAGCTGATAAAAAATTATATGCACTTCGCGATGTTACAGCGACAGTTGAAAGTATCCCCCTTATTGCCTCATCAATTATGAGTAAAAAATTAGCATCAGGGAGTGACACAATCCTTCTAGATGTAAAATATGGAAGTGGTGCTTTTATGAAAACTCTTGAACAAGGAAGAGAATTAGCCCGACTTATGGTCAATATTGGTAATAGTTTAGGGCGTGACACACGTGCGATATTAACTAATATGGATCAACCACTTGGTCTAGCAATTGGTAATAATTTAGAAGTTAAAGAAGCGGTTGCAACACTTCACGGACATGGGCCACATGATTTTAGTGAGCTTTGTAAAAGAGCAGCAGCTATTATGCTTGAACAAGCTAAAGTCGTAAAAAACCAAAATGATGCCCTTATTTTAATTGAAGAAAAAATTAAAAGTGGTGAAGCTTTTGCTAAATTTAGAGAAATGGTTAAAGCTCAAGGCGGTGATTTAACTTATATTGATGATTTAACTAAATTTCCAGTAACTAAAAATATTATTCCTGTTTTATCAACTAAAGAAGGATATGTAGAACATATTGATAGCCTAGCTGTTGGTGTTGGTGGTATGAAACTTGGAGCTGGACGAGCCACCGTTGATGATGTACTTGATATGTCTGCTGGGATAATATTAAACAAAAAAGTTGGTGATTTTGTTAAAAAAGGTGAAACTCTAGCTACGCTTTACTCAAATAAAGAATCTAAAACTAATAATGAAGTTCTAAAAGAAGTTCACGATGCTTATTTAATTAGTAAAGAAAAAATCGGCACACCACCGATTATTTCTGATTATATTAAGTAATTAGTCTACTTTCTTTAGTTTTCTTAGACGCGCGACACTTGTCGTGCGTTTTATTTTTTGTAATCTTAGGTAATTTTGATTAAGTGATTGCTCCATTTTTGAATCAAAAGATGGTATGTAAAACTTTTCATCTTTTATTAAATTTGGTAGATATTGCATTTTCTCCCAAATATCTGGGCGATCATAAGGATAACGATCTTCCTCTTTGACATTTACTGGCGTTAAAACTAGATAATCAAGTGGAGGAAGTGGCATTTCTTCCGCTTTTCCGATAGCTTTATTAATAGCATTGTATGAAGCTTTTGATTTTGGCGATAATGCTAATTCACATACAGAAAAACCAAGCGGAATACTTGCTTCAGGGAAACCTACCTCTCTAGCAGTTTGAATTGCTTGATAACATCTATCAACTGCTGCAGGGTTGGCTAAACCGATATCTTCATATGCAGTAATAATTAAGCGTCTTGCAATTGATTCTAAGTCTCTAGCTGCAATTAAACGAGCCAGATAATAAAGAGCCGCATCTACATCTGAACCTCTAATTGACTTTTGTAGAGCACTTACTGCATCGTAGTGTCCTCCTTCATCTTTATCAATGATGTAATTGGGAACACGAGTAATTGAACTAACAGTTTCAACAGTAATTGGTGATTCTCTTTGTAATGAAAGAACTTCTAAAATATTGTAAGCAAACCTTAAATCACCATTAGAAATTTTTGCAATTGCTTCTAGAGCATCATCAGTGAATTCAGCTTTTTTATTTAATCCGTTATAAGCCTCAATTGCTCTTTTTAAACCAATGATAATTTCCTCATTAGTTAGCGGTTTTACTTCAAGTAGATGACAACGTGATCTAAGAGCAGGATTAAGTGCTAGATATGGGTTAGCAGTAGTAGCACCAATTAAGTAAATATCACCACTTTCGATGTGTGGTAGTAAAAGATCTTGTTTATCTTTATTTAGTCGATGTACCTCATCAAGAACAAGAACTAAGCGAGGATATAATTCTCTTAGGCTTAAAGCTTCTTCAATTTGTTTTTTGCTGCTTGTAACAGCATTTAATTTTACAATATGGGCATTTAATGAATTGCCATATGCTTCTGCAATCGTTGTTTTCCCACTTCCTGGTGGACCAAAAAGAATACAAGAAACTAGCATATCATTTTCAAGGCAATTACGTAAAAAACCACCTTCCCCAACAAGGTGTGGTTGTCCAATTATCCCATCAAGATGAGTTGGTCGCATACGATAAGCAAGTGGTGTAATCATACATTTAATATATCATTTTAGGTCCTTTTTTTCTATAATATATAGGAAAGGAACACTCAAAATGAGAGTCGTTATTCAAGTTGTAAAAGAAGCTAGTGTAAAAGTTGATGGTAAACTTCTAAATGAAATCGGTAAAGGCTATGTCCTTTTAGTAGGTTTTAAACCTGGTGATAATGAAGAAATAACTTGCAAAATCGCCTCTAAAATTACAAAACTGCGTCTTTTTGAAGATGAAAATGGTAAAACGAACTTAAGTTTAAAAGATGTAGATGGTGAAATTTTAAGTATTTCTCAATTCACACTATATGGAGATGTAAGAAAAGGAAATCGCCCTTCTTTTATTAATTCCTTAGAAGGTAGCAAAAGCAGTGAATTATACGATTTATTCAATTCTGAATTAGAAAATCTTGGTTTTAAGGTTAAAGCAGGACAATTCGGTGCAAAAATGGATATTAAACTTATTAACGAAGGTCCTTTTACTTTAATTGTTGATAGCGAGGAGCTTTATGGATAAGAAAATGCCTCGCGTGATGATTGGATTAAGTGGTGGAGTTGATAGTGCAGTTGCAGCATATCTTTTAAAAGAACAAGGCTACGATGTAATTGGTGGTTTTATGCGCAATTGGGATGCGATGGCTAGCGGTGATGTTGAGGGTAATCCAACCTTAAGCGATCCTCAATGCCCACAAGAAGTTGATTATGAAGATGCACAAAAAGTAGCAGATAAATTAGGAATCCCCTTACTTCGAGTTGATTTTATCAAAGAATATTGGGATGATGTTTTTACTTATTTTTTGGATGAATACAAAAAAGGCCGAACACCAAATCCAGACATTTTTTGCAACAAATATATTAAATTTGATAGGTTTTTAGAATGGTCAAAGGCACAAGGATGCGATTTAATAGCCACTGGTCATTACGCAAAAACTGTCGTTGAAAACGGGATTACACGTTTGCTTAAGCCTAGTGATAAAAACAAAGATCAAACATATTTTCTTAGTCAGTTAAATCAAGATCAAATCAAGACAACACTATTTCCTTTAAGTGATATTGATAAATCAAGAGTTCGCCAAATTGCAAAAAAACTTGGTCTTTCTGTTGCTTCAAAAAAAGATAGTACAGGTGTATGTTTTATTGGTGAAAGACATTTTAAACACTTTCTTCATAACTACATTCCAATGAAAAAAGGATCAATTGTTGATATTAATACAAAAAGACAAATTGGTATTCATGATGGAGTTTTCTACTATACAATTGGACAAAGACGCGGACTTGGTATTGGTGGTATAGCTGATTTTCCTGATGCTAAGGGATGGTATGTTTGTAAAAAGGATGTAGCGAAAAACATTCTTTTTGTAGCTTCTGATCCTGATGATGAGCATCTACTAAGTGATTCTGCCTTAATCAATCAACTTAACTGGAATAGTATTGAACCAAAAGAAGGGACGAAATTAAACGCCAAATTCCGTTATCGGCAAAAAGATTTACCAGTTATAATTGCAAAAAAACAAAATGGAGATGTCCTTCTTACATTTCCAAAACCATATAAAGCTCTTACTCCTGGACAAGCATGTGTTTTTTATGATGGCGATTATTGTCTAGGTGGAGGAATTATTGATAAAGTATTTTTTAAAGGTGAACAAATCAATTAAGTGTAATTTTTATTATGTGTTATAATAAAATTACAAATCGCATAGAAGACGAATTAATCAACCATTTATTAGCGACATTCGGACAGTGAAAGCGAATGAAAAATGATTAAAAGCCACTTCTTAGAGAGACTAATCATCTCCGTTAACTCGCGTTAAGAGAAAATTGAGTGCATTGTAAAATGAAAAAGGATGGTACCGCGGAATATTTCGTTCCTTAAAGTACCTTTTTTCATTTTTTGGAGGATTATATGAAGTATTTATCAAGTAATGAAATTCGTAGACTTTGGTTAGACTTTTTTATTAAAAAAGGTCATTTACAAATTCCAAGTGCAAGTCTTATTCCTGTTAATGATCCTACTTTACTTTGGATTAATAGTGGTGTTGCAGCCCTTAAGCAATATTTTGATGGAAGTAAGGCTCCGCAAAATCCACGTTTAACGAATGTGCAAAAAAGTATTAGAACAAATGATATTGAAAATGTTGGAAAAACAAGTAGACATCACACTTTTTTTGAGATGTTAGGTAATTTTTCAATTGGCGATTATTTTCGTAAAGAAGCAATAGCTTTTGCAATTGAAATTTTAACAAGCGAACAATATTTTGCAATGCCAATTGAAAAATTATATTTTACATATCATCCTAGTGATTTTGCAACTTATGAAGAATGGCAAAAACACGGTGTTAAAAAGGAAAATTTAATTGCACTTGAAGGAAATTATTGGGAAATCGGTGAAGGACCAAGTGGTCCTAATACAGAAGTATTCTTCGATCGCGGTCCAAAATTCGATCAAAAAGGACAAGGTGTTGAACTATTAAAAAAAGATATAGATAATGACCGTTATATTGAAATTTGGGGAATTGTTTTTTCACAATTTAATGCCGAAAAAGGCAAAAAACGTGAAGAATATAAAGAATTACCGAGCAAAAACATTGATACTGGTGCAGGTTTAGAAAGAATCGCTGCGATTCTTCAAGATAAGGAAACGAATTTTGAAACTGATCTATTTATGCCAATTATTGAAAAAGTTTCGACCCTTGCTAGTGTAAAATATGAAGATAATCTAGCAGCTTATCGTGTAATTAGTGATCATATACGTGCTGCAACATTTGCACTTAGTGATGGAGCAATGTTTTCTAATGAAGGAAGAGGCTATGTCTTACGCCGACTAGTTAGAAGAGCTATGCGATATGGTCGTCAAATTGGTATTGAAGAGACCTTCCTTTATAAATTGGTTGATGTTGTTGTCAAAATTTATGAAGATTTTTATACAAATTTAGTCAATAACAAAGAAAAAGTTAAACAATTAATTAAGGGTGAGGAAGAACGCTTTATTAAAACACTTCAAAACGGTGAACAATTATTGCGTAAAATAATTGCTACGGAAGGTAAAATTACCTCTGAAACTGCTTTTAAGCTATATGATACATATGGTTTCCCGCTTGATATAACAAAAGAAATTGCTCTTGAAGAAGGTGTTCCTTTTAACTTTGATGATTTTGAAAAACTTTTAGAAGAACAAAGAGAAAGAGCTAGAAAAGCAAGACAAGATGTAGACTCAATGCATAAACAAAGCGAAGACCTTTTAAAATTTGAAGAAAAAAGTAATTTCAATTACGATAAAATGACTTTAACATCTACAGTTATTGCTCTTTTTAAAGACGGCTCAAAAGTTGATGAATTAACTGAAAGTGGAGAAGTGATTTTAAAAGAAACACCATTTTATGCTGAAAGTGGCGGACAAATTAGTGATATAGGAGTAATGGAAAATAAATCAACTTTAGTCAATGTAAATTATGTTTTAAAAGCTCCACATGGCCAGCACTTACATCAAGTAGAAGTCCAATACGGGACATTAAAAGTTGGTGATAAATTAAATCTTAAAGTTGATGAAAAAAAGAGACTTCTAACAATGAGAAACCATAGTGCGACACACCTTCTTCAAAGTGCTCTAATTGAAGTACTTGGTGAAGAAATCACCCAACAAGGCAGTGCGGTCACTGATGAATATTTACGTTTTGACTTTAATTATGAAAATAAAGTAAGTGAAACTGATCTTCAATTAATTGAAGAAAAGGTTAATGAACATATTGCGAGTTCACTTAAAATGACTTGTACCCAAATGAACTTAAAAGAAGCAGTAGCTAAAGGTGCTAAGGCAATGTTTACCGAAAAATATGATAATGTTGTTCGCGTTGTTGGTTTTGGTGATGTTTCTCTTGAACTTTGTGGAGGAACTCACGTTAGTGATACCTCTGAAATTGGTAGTTTCATTATTTTAAGCGAACATAGTATAGCAGCAGGAATTCGTCGAATTGAAGCAACAACGAGTCTTAATGCGTATCGCGAAATTAAAAAACGCGAACAATTGGCAAAAAGAATGCAAAATGCTCTAGATGTTAATACATTAAGTGAAGCAAATGTTGCTTTAAAAACATTACAAACTAGAAAAAACGAGTTAGAAAAAGAAGTAGAAAGATTATCTGACCTTCAAGCAAATGTAGAAGTTAAAAATCTAATGAAAAACTTTGTAAAGATTAAAGATGTAAATTTCCTATTTAGTATTTTAAAAGATAAGTCACGAGCAGAATTAATTCGCCTCATTGATAAACTAAAAGTTAAACACGAAAATGGTGTTGTAGTTCTAATTGGAAGTGAGAATAACCAATTTCCAATTCTTGCCACTGTAGGTCCAGAAGCAATAAAAGAAGGCTATTCTGCTGGGGTTATTGTTAAAAATGTTGCTTTGTTCCTAGGTGGAAGTGGCGGAGGTCAAAAAGCATTTGCACAAGGAGCAGGAAAAGATTCATCTAAGTTTTCAAATGTTGAAGAATATCTTAAGGAGCTTTTATTTAATGAGTAGAATCCTTGGTTTAGACTTAGGCGAGACAACAATTGGAGTAGCAATCTCTAATAGTGAACAAACCCTTTCTCTTCCTTTAAAAACTATTAGATATTCTAAAGGAAATTATAAGAAAGGTCGTGAAGAAGTTATTAAACTTTGTAAAGAAGAAAAAATAACTAAAATTGTTCTTGGCTATCCTATTTCAATGGATGGAACAATAGGCCCAAGGGCAGAAAGTGTAATGCGATTTAAAAGCGATTTAGAAAAAGAAAGCCCTAATTTGTCGGTTTTTCTTCAAGATGAAAGACTCTCAACTCTTGAAGCAAAGGAACGACTTTTAGCAAGTGGCTTAAAACAAGATAAAATAAAAGAGCGAATTGATGAAGTCGCTGCTAGTGTTATATTAGAAAGTTATCTTAGGAGAAAGGAAAATACACGAAATGAAAACAGATGATAATTTAATTATTATTACCGATGAAGAAGGTAACGAATATGAATTAGAAATTTTATTTACCTATGAAAATGAAGAACGAAATGCCAAATATGTTTTCTTTTTTGATCCTGAAAATGAAGATGAGGTAATGTTTGCTCGCTATACCGATGATGGTCACCTAGAATATGTTGAAGACGAAGAAGAACAAAAAGAAGCCGAAGAAGTCTTTAACACATTTAACTTCGAAGAAGATAACAATTAAAAGAACATAAAAGTTAATATTCCAACAATTGCACCTAAAACAATAAGTAAAATTGGGTGCAATTGTTTTTTATTTAAGTATCGATAACCAAAATAAAGAAGAGCAAAATTGATTAACAATACGATGTTACGTAAATCAATAGGCTCATTAGGATTAATTAAAAAGCTTAGACCTGTTTTTAAAACTAGAGTTACACCTGCTGCTGCAATAAGTGCTACTACAACTGGTTGAATCCCGCGTAAACCTGCTCGAACAAACTTCTTTTCTAAAAATGAGTGGAAGAATTTAGCAATTAATAAAATGATAATAAAACTTGGTAAAGTAACACCAATTGTAGCAACTAGCGCACCTAAAAAGCCAGCTTGAGTAGTACCAACAAATGTAGCCATATTAACTGCAAATGGGCCAGGCGTCATCTCACTAATACCAATAAAGTTAATTAATTCGTCATAAGTAATCCAGCCTCTAGAAAGTGTTTCCATTTCAATTAGAGGAATCATTGCATATCCACCGCCAAAGGTAAATAAACCTACCTTAAAGAAAACATAAAAAAGAAGAAGTAAAGTTATTGCTAAACTCATTTCTTCCTCCCTTTTAAATAAGGAACAAGGCCGTATAAAACTAAGCCAAGTAACATCCCCATTATGATAAAGTAAATTGAACTTATTCTAATATTTAAAATTGAAAATACGATTTGAAGAATGAAAATAACAATTAACATTATGATTGAATATACATCAAACTTAATTGCTTTACCTATTCGCCATGCCGCATCAAGAATTAAAATTGCAACTGCTATTTTAATACCTTTAAATGCTGCGGCAATTAAAGGAAAAGAAAGTAAATCGCGGAAAAAATAACTAATTATTAAAATAATACAAAAGGATGGCAAAACCACGCCCAAAGTTGCAAAAAAGGCTCCTAAAAAGCCTCCAACACGATAGCCAACATAGGTGGAAGAATTAATTGCAATTGGACCTGGTGTACTTTCTGCAATTAAAATCATATCATTCATTTCTTGAGCTCGTAGCCATTTGTGTTTATTTACGACTTGATCCTGAATTAACGGGATCATTGCATAGCCACCACCAAAAGTAAAAAGACCTATTTTAAAAAATGTAATAAAAAGGGTCCATAATTGTTTTATTTTGCTAGTTTTAGGCATATTAAATTAATATTTCTATTTTTCTTTACAGTAAAATTCAAAGTACCATTGAGCAAAATTACGAAGTCCCGTACGTAAAGATGTTGCTGGTTTATAACCAAAGTCCCTTTCTAGTGGAGTTGTATCTGCATATGTAATAACGACATCGCCTTTTTGCATTGGAACTTTTTTCATATGTTGTTTATAGTTATAATCTTTTTCTAATACACCAGCTCGGACTAATTCTTCTTGGAGAATATTAACAAAATCAAGAAGATTTACAGGTTTACTATTGCCGATGTTATATAACTTATATGGTGGAATTGGTAAACCATCATCTCCATCTTTTTTAAGTGGTGGTCTTTTCATGACACGAATAACACCTTCAACAATATCATCAACATATGTAAAGTCGCGTTGACAATTTCCATAATTAAAAATTTCAATAGTTTCCTTTTTGATTAATTTATTTGTAAAACTAAAATAGGCCATATCAGGACGACCAAGCGGTCCATAAACAGTAAAAAAACGAAGACCGGTAGAGGGAATATTATAGAGTTTACTATAAGCATGGGCCATAAGTTCGTTACTTTTTTTAGTTGCAGCATATAAACTAACAGGGTTATCAACTTTATCTTCAACACTATAGGGGACTTTTGTGTTAGCACCATAGACACTGCTACTTGAAGCATAAACTAAGTGTTTAACCTGGTTATAGCGGCACGCTTCTAAGATATTAAACATTCCAACAAGATTAGCACTTACATAATCTTCTGGATGTGATATTGAGTGACGTACACCAGCTTGAGCCGCAAGATGGATAACATAGTCAAATTGATGGTCTTTAAATAATTTATCAATGAAAGTTTTATTAGAAATATCTCCCTTAATAAATGAAAAATTGCTTGAAGATGCAAGAAGTTTAAGGCGTTCATCTTTAAGTCGGACATCGTAATAATCGTTTAAATTATCGATTCCAATAACTTCATAATTTTCATTTTTTACTAATTCTTTACTTAAAAAGGCGCCGATAAATCCAGCGGCTCCTGTTACTAATATTTTATCCTTGTTATTTGTCATAATGTTTACCTAACCTTTATCAATAATAATATTATCAAATTAAATGTATCTTGTGAAATTAAAACTCAGTTTTAATTACTGACTTTTACCTTTATCATTGATACAATAAGGGCAGTAGTTTACTTCATTTAAGGGGGGGGTGAAATGATGGAAACAATTATTAGTGTTAATAATTTAGATAAAAGCTATGGAAAGCACCAAGTACTTTTTGATTTTAATCTTAAAGTTAAAAGAGGTGAATGTTTAGGTGTTGTTGGTCCTAACGGAGCAGGAAAAACAACGCTTTTAGAATGTATTGAAGGACTTAGAAAATGGCAAAAAGGCGAAATTATTATTGACGGCAGAACAATTGAGGAAAACCCTAAATATCTTAGAAGCATAATGGGAGTTCAGCTTCAATCTTCCTCTCTTCCAGATGAGATTAAAGTAAAAGAAGCGATTGAACTTTTCGCGGTTGAACATAATGTTTCTATAAATGAAAAGTTACTTGATGAACTTGATGTTGGAAATTTAGTAAATCAACAATACGGAAAACTTTCAACTGGGCAAAAAAGACGTCTCCATCTTTTACTTGCTATTCTTCATGATCCAGAAATCATTATTTTAGATGAGCCGACTGCTGGACTTGATGTTAACGCTAAATACCTCCTTTATTTAAAAATTAATCAACTTAAAGAAAGCGGAAAAACGATTTTATTAACTTCTCACGATATGTATGAGGTTGAAAATTTATGTGATCGAGTTGCGTTTCTTGAAAATGGTCGTGTTGGAAAAGAAATAACAAAAGATTCAATTCTAGATCAAGATAAACAAATAATTGTAGTTTCAACAAAAAAACAGAGTCTAAAAAATGTTGATATGATGTATTCAACATTAATAGAAGAAAAAGAGGCTGAACTATTTTTTGAATGTAGCAATATTAGTGCTTGCCTTAAAGAGCTTTTAGAACATCTTAACTCAAAGGATGATGAAATTATCGATTTATATATTAAAAAGAAGACAGTAGAAGAAGAGTTAACAAAAATGATGCGAGGTGAAGGAAAATGAAAACATTAAAAGCACTTTTTGTTAATTTAAAAATATATTATTTAATGACATTTAGAAATGTCTTCTTAGTTATTGCTCATTACTTATTGCCAATTCTATTTTATCTACTTTTTAGTGTCGTTTTTGTTGGAATTTCTCCTGATAATAAGATAACAATTATTGCAAGTATGACTGCTTTTGCTATTGCAATGAATAGCTATATTGGTCTACCAGGAAGCGTATCTCGCTATGCAGTTGGCGATATTAAAAGAGCCTATATTGCAGGAGGAATTAGCCTTTGGCGTGTTTTTATTTGTGCTGGGATTAGTAATTTTATTCACTCACTAATTACCTCATTAGTAATTTTATTTACAGCAGGGCCATTATTTGGTGCTACTTTTCCAAGCTCGATTCTATGGTTCCTTTTAGCACTTTTAATTAGTATTGTTCTTGCTACTTTAATTGGAGTAGCGATTGGTATGTTTTCTAAAAGCCGCAATGTCGCGACTCTACTTTCCCAAGTTGTCTTTCTTCCTTCTCTTTTTCTAAGTGGAGCGATGATTCCCCTTGATGTTCTACCAAAATTTCTTCAATATGTTACCTATATAATTCCCTTAAGACATAGCGTTACACTTTTAGGCGGCTATGATTTAGTTGCACTTTTAGTCTCACTTGGTTTTATAATTGTTTTAACTATCTTACTAGTAATTAGATATAAATTAATCACAAAAAGAGAGTAGATATTATCTTTTTGCTACTAACATTGGCACTAATAAAAAACTTTGTAGATAAATATATCTAATCTTGTTATAATACACATTGAAATGCGAGGTATTTATGGAAAATAACAAATTCGCCTTAACTGAACAAGGATATAAAATTTATAAAGATGAACTACAACACTTAATTACGGAAGTTCGTCCGCAAGTCTTAGAAGATATTGCTGCGGCTCGTGCATTTGGTGACCTAAGCGAAAACGCTGACTATGATGCAGCCCGTAACAAACAAAGTGAAGTTGAAAGTAGAATCGCTCAACTTGAACACATTTTAAATAACTGTTTTATTGAAGAGCTAGCGACAACAGCAGATGTCGTTTCGCTTGGTAACTTCGTTCAACTTCTCCGAGTTGAAGATCAAGTTAAAGTTACTTATCGAATTCTTGGTTCAGCGGAAGCTCGTCCCCTAGAAAATATTATTAGCAATAAATCTCCACTTGCTCTTGCAATTTTAGGCAAAAAAGTTGGTGATGTTGCTACAGTACGTGCTCCAAAGCCATATAATGTTGAAATTCTTCATATTTCTACAGAAGAAATTCGCTAGAAATTAGTGATATCTTTAAAAAAAGCGTTCTTTGAACGCTTTTTTTGTATATAAGTACGATTTGTCTAAATAAAGCCAATTTATTATTAGGAGGACAAATTATGTATAAAGCTATTATTGCTATTGTAATTGCAACAATTGTCGTTATATTTGCATTTACCCAAATCGACCCAAAAATCCCTAATGATTCACAAATTAGTGTTGTTGAAGGGGATTATAATTCAATCACCGTCAGCGGAGAAGTAAATAAACCAGGTACCTATGTTATGAAAGAAGGAGATACCATTGATGATTTAATCATGGAAGCAGGTGGTCCTACAAGTAATGCTGATGCTAGAGCATACTTTGAAAATACTCTTCTAGTCGCTGGAGTTTCCTATTACATAGCTCCAATTAAAGATTTAGATGATATCTGCGGAGAAGTAGAGTATGAAAAAGTAAATGTTAATACGGATGACCGCGATACGCTTATGAAAGTAAACGGAATTGGTACAGCTGTTGCAAGTGCGATAATTTCTTATCGCGAGGCAAATGGAAGTTTTACTTATTTAGAAGAGTTAATGAAAGTAAGCGGGATTGGTAATGCAACATTTGAAAAGATAAAGAACTACATCATTCTTAGATGAGTCCTTTAATTATCTTTTTAATAGTATGCTTAAGCATGGCGCTTCTTTATGTGCCTAGCTTAAGCATACTAATCGTAGTAATTTATGCGTTTTTGTTAATTAGAAAAAAGCATGACCTTTTAATTAAAGTCATTCTTTTTACGCTTCTAGCGTTTCTTTTTGCTTATGTAAAGTATTTACTCTCATTTACTCATTTAGATATGCCGTTTAGAGGACTTGTAATAATAAGCAAAAAGAATTATGCGATTATATGGTCTAAATTTCGTCTATTCTATCTAGAAGTTAAAAATAGTGACTTAGGAGTAGGTGATATTTTATATGTTAAAGGAGTAGTAAGTAGAGCACATTTTCAAACTTACGAAGGTGATTTTAATTTTACTAATTATTTAGCATCACTTGGTGTTCGTCAGATGATTAATAATGCTTACTACACGAAGATATTTTCTAATCCTCTTAATAGGTTAATTAAGGTAAAATTCGATGAATCAATTTATAACGATAATGCTTTAACATTGATTAAAATGTTTTTCTTTAATGAGCGTAATTATAATCATGAACTTGTTAAAAATGCTGTTAGTATTCAAGTAATCTTTCTTTTTGCTACTAGCGGAGTGCATTATAACTTCTTGGTCCGTATTTTAAAGTGGATCTTAAAGTTTTTCTTTAGCGAGAAACGAATTAGTTTAATTATTTGTCTTTTACTTTGTTTATTTACTATAAGTTTTCCTTTTCGCTTTACCTTTATTCGCCTTTTAGTTGTTAACTTACTTCTTTATTGGCGTTTAGTTAAGAAAAAAGATATTGCATATTTAGATTTACTTTGTTTTTCCGGAATATTTTTTCTTTTTCTAAATCCGTTTTTAATAACGCAGCCTAGTTTTTATTTAAGTTACGGACTTATGATATTAATGCAACTTTCTAGTGGTGCACTTTCATATTTAAAAAAATCATCAAGGTTTTTTGCTTCTAGTTTATTAATTTATATAGTTTTAATTCCGAGTCGCATTAACCAAAGCTATACTTTTTTAATTTTCGGTTACTTTTTTACAATGATTTTATCTCCGATTATATGTCTCTTTTTTACTATAAGTGGTTTTAGTGTTTTTATTATACCTTTACCAAAATTAGTTAACGGGTACGCCGATACTATTTTTACTCTTACTAGTTTTCTAAATAAAATTAATTTTGCAATGCCGATTGGAAAACTTACCCCAATATTTATTATTTGCTATTTTTCTTTATTAATTGCTCTAATTTATTTTATTGAAATAGGTCACCTTCCATTTAAAAGACTTACAACACTAGTGATTTTAGCTTTATTTGTTCTTCATCTTTTACCAATTAATAACCTATTTAGTGAAGAAGTAACTTTTATTAATGTAGGTCAAGGTGATGCAACGCTTCTTAGACAAGGCAATAAAGCCGTTTTAATTGATACAGGTGGCTTAACTTATAAAGATCTAGCAAGTGATGCGCTTATTCCCTATTTCAGGAGCCGGAAAATTAATAAACTAGAAGCGGTAATTATTACCCATGATGACTTTGATCATAACGGTGCTCTTCCTAACTTAAGAGCAAACTTTAAAATTGGAGAGATTATAAGTGATAAATCAGCCTTTCCTTACACATTTGCTAACACTAAAATTGAATACATATCTTGTGAAATTGATTCAAATGATGAAAATGAGAAATCCTTAGTTTTATACACGAAGATTTGTAATCTTACTTTTCTTTTTATGGGCGATGCATCAAGTAAAAATGAAGAAGAAATTATTCGAAACTATCCCTTTTTACGAGCGGATGTTCTTAAAGTTGGTCATCACGGATCTTCAACTTCAACTAGCGAAGCATTTTTAAAACATATTAGACCAAAAGAGGCTGTAATTTCATGCGGATATAAAAATTATTATAATCATCCAGCCCCTATTGTTTTAGATAGATTAACTAGATACCAAATTCGGATAAGAAGAACTGATTTAGAATCATCGATTTGCTACAAGTCTCTATCTTTTTCGTTTATAATATAGTCATGATTTATTTAATAGCAGGTAACGATGTTCTAGTTACGAATAAAAGAATCGAAACTATTATAAAAGACGAAATAGGTACGCCTGATGCTTTTAATGTAGAGCGTTATGACTGCCGCGAAGCTTCATTTGATGAAATAATCGAAAGCATTATGCTTTTACCTCTAGGAATTGCTAAAAAAGCAGTTGTTCTTGATTTTGCCCATTATTTTGAAAAAAGTAGCAAAGCAAAAGAAGAAAATTCAGAAGAAAAACAACTTTTTAATATTTTGCAAGAAAATTTACCTGAAATTGTTGTTATTTTTGTAGTTCGTGGAACTTCCATTGATAAGAAAATACCTCTTTTTCAATTAATAGAAGAAAAGGGTCAAGTTTATATCGCCTCCGATATTAGTGAACGTGATTGGCCGATTTTTATTAAACGCTACTTTGAAAAGCAAGGAGCTAAAATTAGTAAAGATGCAATTGATGAATTAATTACTCGTATTGGTGTCGATAGTCTTGCTTTTGTTTCAGAAGCAGATAAAATCCTCCTTTACACAAAAGATATAACAGTCGATGTTATAAAAGAGTTAGTAACTGAGCCCTTTGAAGAAAAACAATATGAATTAACAAATGCATTGGTAAATGAGGAAAAAGGCCGCGCACTTAAGATTTATCGCGATTTTATGGTCTTAAATGTTCAACCAGTTGGTTTAATTACGATGCTAGCAAATCAATTTCGTCTATATAGTCAAATATTTATTCTAAGTGAAAAAGGCTTAGGACAAAGCGAGATTGCTGAAACATTAAAAATTCATACTTATCGTGTTAAACTTGCACTTGATATGCGTGCTAAAATTACACTTGAAGAAATCTTTGATAAATTAGAAAAACTGCATGATCTAGATTTTAAAATAAAAAGCGGCCAGATTGATGGCGCTTATGGTTTAGAATTATTTATTATAAATTATTAAAAAAAGCATCTTGCGATGCTATTTTAATTCATTAACTGCTTTGGTAATGCTGCTTTTAATACGGGCGGCTTTATTTTTATGAATAACATTTTTTGTGACAGCTTTATCTACTAAAGAAACAGCGTCACGATAATGAGTGAGTGCTAGTTCTTTATCATTGGCTTCGACTGCATTACGTACTTTTTTGATAGCTGTTCTAACAGAAGATTTAAATGAAGCATTGCGATTGCGTGCTTTTTCGTTTGTCTTTACCCGTTTAATCATCGATTTGGTATTTGGCATGTGAATCTCCTTAACTAAATTTATTCCTTATTGATTATATCAAAACGGCAAAAAGTAAGCAATAAAATAACTTAAAACGGCATAAAACGCCTTTTTATTAATTTTATTTTTTTGTAATACTTTTATCTAATGTTACGATAAAAAATATTAAAGATGCGTTTATTATTTTTAAAAAAAGCGCAAGATATTTACCTTTAGATATAGGGTTAAATTTAGTATAATATTTACGTGATAAATATGAATAAAAGCAAAAGTATTAGAATCGTTTATTTAGGAACGCCAGAGATGAGCGCGGCTTTACTTGAAAAGCTAATTAATCTTGGGCTTAACATTGTTGGAGTTGTTGCTCAACCTGATAAACCCGTTGGTAGAAAACGGCTTGTTTTAGATGTTCCAACCAAAGTAGTAGCAAAAAAACATGGTATTCCTGTATTTCAACCTCATCGAATTAGAAGTGATTTTTCTTTTCTTAACGAAACGAAACCAGATCTAATTTTATGCTTTGCATACGGACAAATTATCCCTAATGAAGTAATAAATTATCCTAAATATGGTTGTCTAAATTATCATGGTTCGCTATTGCCAAAGTATCGTGGAGCTGCGCCAATTCAATATGCCTTAATGAATAATGATAAAGAAACTGGTGTTACATTAATGGAAATGGTTGAGAAAATGGATGCAGGTAGAATGTATGCAAAAAAGAAGTTTCCGATTGAATCAAAAGATGATTTTAGTACTCTTGCAAATAAAATGGTTGATGCAGCATTTGATCTTACAGTCGAAAGTTTAGAAAAATACCTTAACGGCGAGCTAGTTGGTGAAGAACAAAACGAAGAACTGGTAACATTTGCTCCAAGTATAAAACCTGAAGAAGAACAAGTTAGTGTTTTAGATGATATTGATGTAATTGTAGGTAAAGTAAGAGCACTATCTCCTTCGCCAGGTACGAAAATTAAAATGGATGAAGAAGAAATTAAATTATTTGAAGTTGAGATTGTGTCGCATGAAATATTGGCACCACTAGGATCAGTTATTCAAGCAAATAAGAGTGGATTTTACATTCAAGTTAATGGCGGAATCCTATCATTATTAAGGCTTCAAAGAGGAGGAAGAGTAATCTTATCCTATAAAGATTTCCTAAATGGCTTACAAGACCCAGAAACACGAGTTTTTAAGTAAAAGTTTATTACGAGTAAATAATTAGTAGTTAATTAGTAGATAATAAGTAAAGATGAAAAAGAAGATTAATCTAAGTGTTCATGAATTAGTTGATTTTGTTTTACGGTCAGGTGATATAGATGACCGAATTTTTAATCTTGCTTCAATGACAAGAGGTACTCATATTCATACATATTATCAACAACAGCAAAATGATGATTATAAATCTGAATATGCAGTAGAAGAAACTTTTAAAATTGGTAGCTTTGAAATTACTCTTCGCGGTTTTGCAGATGGTGTAATATTTAATAGCGGTAAAGTCATCGTTGAGGAAATAAAATCAACAAATATAGATCTTGATGAATTCTTTCTTTCAAATAGTAATTGGCATTTAGGTCAAGCGCAGTGTTATGCTCTTATGATTGCTCATGAATTAGATTTAGAGATTATCAATATACACCTCGTTTATATTAACCAACTCGATGAAGAAAAAAAGACTCATAAGTACAGCTTTTTTACTAAAGAATTAGAAGAAATAGTAATGGGTTTTTTATCGGGTTTTCTCTCTTTTTATGACAATGTTTATAATCACAAAAGATTACGAAATAAAAGTGCTAAAAACCTTCCTTTTCCTTTTGAAAATAAAAGAAATGGACAAGAGGAAATGCTTTTAGCAACAAAAGATATGCTTAAAAATGGTGGAATTACACTTATTGAAGCTCCTACTGGGATTGGTAAAACAATGGCAGTCTTATATCCTACTGCTAAAGAATTTTACCGCGAAAAATTAGAAAAAGTTTTCTATTTTACTGCTAAAGGAAGCACACAAAAAACCGTATATAATGCACTAGATTCTCTTATTAAAGCAGGATTACATACAAAAGGTGTATTTATAACTGCAAAAGAAAAAATATGTGTTAATGAAACTGTAGCTTGTAACCCAGAAGAATGTCCATATACAAAAAACTATTACGGAAAATTAAAAGATATTCTTTTTGAAATGATAAATAACGATGATTTATTTGATAAAGAGACTATCTTAAAATATGCTCTAAAACATGCTGTTTGTCCTTTTGAACTTCAACTTGATATCTCACTTTTTGTTGATTATATAGTTGGCGATTATAACTATTTATTTGATCCAAATGCTTATTTAAGACGCTTTTTTGATGATTATAATGACAATTATGTTTCTTTAATTGATGAAGCACATAATCTAGTAGAAAGGGTACGCGATAATTATAGTGTCCTCCTTGAATTTTACTCATTCTATACGGTTAAAAAGGAACTCCGTAGTTTTAGTAAAAGAAAATTTAAAACAACAATAAATAAAGTAATTGCCCAAGTTGAATTACTTAAAGAACTTACTCCTGAAGAAGAAGGATCAATTAATGAAGTTCTAGTTGAATTACATAAAGCGCTTATTTCTTTTAACAATGCTGCTCAAACATTTATTTATGAGTATACCGATCTTGTAAGTAAGACACTAAAAGATTTATATTTTGATGTATCTCGCTACTTAAAACTAAGTGAAATAAGTAGCGAAAATCTCGAAAGTTACGTGGTTTTTAAAGAAGGTATGTTACCTGCTCTTCGTATTTTATGTTTAGATCCAAGCTCCTATATTCGCGAAGGTTTACTAAAAACTCGTGGATCCCTTCTTTTTAGTGCGACACTAGGACCGCTCAATTTTTATAAAGATGTCCTTGGAATCGAAGAAAATGATACTGTTATAACTCTTCCTAACCCTTTTCCTAGGAAAAATTTACTTTTAATGATTGCAATCGATGTTGCGACAACATACAAAAAAAGAGAGGAAACATACGGAGAAGTAGCAGACTATATTTTAGCGGCGATCAGTGCAAAAGTTGGTAATTATCTTATTTATTGTCCAAGTTATGCTTATTTAGAAAATATTAAAAGTTATCTAGAAACAAAAGAGGATTATGATTTAGTCGTTCAAACGAAAGATATGAACGATGAAGAACGAGTGAAATTTCTAAATTCATTCGTTGAAAATCCTTCTAGGTCGCTACTAGGCTTAACTGTAATGGGAGGCATTTTTTCTGAAGGGATAGATCTACCTGATGATCGATTAATAGGTGTAATTATTATTGGAGTTGGTTTTCCTAGAATGGATGAAGATTTAGATCGGATTTATGCTGCTTATCGCCGAAGATATGAAGGGAAAGGCTTTGCATACACCTATATTAATCCTGGTATAAACCGTGTCCTTCAAGCAATGGGTCGTCTCATTAGAAGTGAAACCGATCGAGGCTTTGTCCTTCTTATTGATGAAAGGTACTTAGAAAACCCATATCGAACGATAATTCATAGCTATAACGGGCTAAGACACTATGTTGATAATCCCTCACATGTATATGAATTAACACATAAGTTTTTTGTTTCAATTGAAACAAGAGATAAAAAATGTGATAATGCTACTAACGAAAAAAAAGGAGGTCAATATGGCAACTAAACAAAAAAACATTCGTAACTTTTCAATAATTGCCCATATTGACCATGGAAAATCAACTCTAGCAGATCGTCTAATTGAGGCAACTGGTAGAGTTGAAAAGCGTTTAATGAAAGATCAACTTCTTGACACACTTTCCTTAGAAAGAGAACGTGGAATCACGATAAAATTAAACGCTGTTACACTTGAATATAAAGCAAAAGATGGTGAAACATACATTTTAAATCTAATTGATACTCCTGGGCATGTCGACTTTACTTATGAGGTAAGTAGAAGTCTTGCAGCATGTGAGGGTGCTCTTTTAGTTGTTGATGCTTCTCAAGGTGTAGAAGCTCAAACTCTTGCTAATGTATATTTAGCAGTTGATAATGATCTTTTTATTATTCCAATTATTAATAAGATTGACTTACCAAACGCAGATATTGGGCATGTCAAGAGTGAAATTCGTAATCGGATTGGTCTAGATGCTGAAGATGCAATTGAAATTTCAGCTAAAAACGCGATTAATATTGAAGCCGTTTTAGAGGCAATAGTTCGTGAGATTCCTCCACCAAGCGGAAACGCAAAGGCACCTTTGAAAGCACTTATTTTTGATAGTTACTATGATCAATATCGTGGTGTTATTGTTTTAGCTCGTATTAAAGAGGGCACGATTAAAGTTGGTGATGAGATTCTACTCATGTCAACAAATAAAAAGTACATTGTTACCGAACTAGGTGTAAGAACGCCTGAAGAAGAAAAACGTAATTCTCTTGAAGCAGGAGAAGTTGGTTTTATTGCCGCTCAAATTAAAGATATTCGTGATATTCATTCTGGAGAAACGATTACTTTAGCTTCCTCTCCCACAAGTGAGCCTCTTCCTGGTTATCGAAAGATTAACCCAATGGTTTTCTGCGGTTTGTATCCTACTGAAAGCAGTAAATACGGTGATCTGAAAGAAGCCTTAGAAAAATTAGCTCTTAATGATGCTAGTCTTCACTTTGAACCTGAAACTAGCCAAGCACTAGGTTTTGGCTTTAGATGCGGCTTTTTAGGTCTTTTACATATGGATGTTGTTCAAGAACGTCTTGAACGAGAATATGATTTAGATCTAATTTTGACTGCGCCGAGTGTTATTTATCATGTCTATTTAACAAGCGGCGAAAAACTAATAGTAGATAATCCTGCTAAACTTCCTAAAGTAATGCTAATTGATCGAATTGAAGAACCATTTGTTATTGCAGAAATTATGACTCCATCAGAATTTGTTGGTCCACTTATGGAGTTATGTCAGGATAAGCGAGGAATCTATGTTGCACTTGATCATTTTGATGATACAAGAATGATTTTAAAATATGAATTACCGCTTGCAGAAGTTGTTTATAATTTCTTTGATCGACTTAAGAGTGTTTCAAGAGGTTATGCTACGCTTGATTATACTTTTAGCGCATATCATGCTAGTAATTTAGTAAAAATGGACATATTACTAAACGGAGAAGTTGTCGATGCTCTTTCAACAATTGTCTATCGACCTACGGCATTTAATCGTGGAATTGCAATTTGTCGTAAACTTAAAAAGATTATTCCGCGCCAGCAATTTGAAGTACCAATTCAAGCGGCAATTAACAATAAAGTAATTGCTAGAACTGACATAAAAGCGGTTCGAAAAGACGTTTTAGCTAAGTGCTATGGGGGAGATATTACAAGAAAACGTAAACTTCTAGAAAAACAAAAAGAAGGAAAGAAACGAATGAAGATGGTTGGTAGTGTTGAAATACCACAAGAAGCATTTATGAGTGTTCTTTCTATTGATGATGAATAAAAAAACAAACATAGCAATCGGCGAATTAGTATATAATTAGTAATTAAATAGTTTTAACTGTAGAACTTTACCAATTTAATGGTAAAATAACTATGTATACGAGGTGAGAATATGAGAAGAGTTAATAGAGGAGAGTATTTTAGTAACGACAAATACGCGACTAAAAATCAGGTTACTCGAGAACTTGGTACCGCATTAATTAGTGACATATGGAACGAAATTTTAACATATCGTGCTCAATTTAAGACACTTTTAACTCTAAGAACGGTTGAAAAAAACCGTCTTAGTGTTGTTTTAACACCAAAAATTAGTGATAAAATTGCTCAGATTGAAAGAAGTTTAACGCGTCTCATGCGCGATTTTGCTCTTTTCTCACAAGATCATAACCAATTAACACAGCTTCGTGTTACTCAAGCAGAAGCCATCGTTTCGCAAATTGCAGACAAATATCAAATCCAAGTTGAACCACGCTTTTATGCTCAACTTGTTAGTGGCCATGTAAGTGCTATTAGTGCCCAAGAAATAATTCTTGTTAATTATCACCGTGCTCTTACTCACTTATTAAAAAACACAAATATTCCGCTTGATGTAAATTATGTTGAAGCATTAAGTGCCCTATTTAATGGTAATGATCAACATTTATATCGAAAAACAGAAACTGGCGTTTCTAAGGCCACAATTAATCCAATTCAACTCTTTGTACCTGTAAATCAAATTCATGATTCTTTAGATGATTTACTCGCCTTTATTCAATCAAGCAGTGCACCAATGTTTGTAAAGTTTGTCGCTGTTTATTACTATTTTGACTACATTAAACCCTTTGAATACTATAGCGAAGAACTTGCCGTTTTATTTGCTAAAGGTTTTCTACAAACGCATGATCTTCAAGAACTCGCGGTCTTTTTAAATCTAGAAACTGTTTTAGCTAAAAATTATGCACAAATTCAAGAAGTAATGTATGAAGTTAAAATGACGAATGACCTTACATATTTAGTTGATTATATGACTGATTTATGTGCTTTGATTATTGAAGAACTTAATGAATCAATCTTTCAAATTAAGCGTCGACCAATTATTGAAGAACAATATAGTCTTAAAGAAGAAAAAGCTGTCGAAGATCTTTTAAAAGAAGAGGCTCCACTTGAAATTACTGTTGCTAACGGAGAAAGTGCACCGTTAAAGCCGGAAGAATTAAAAGAACCTGACTTTGTTCCCTTTAAAGTGGCTGAAGATGTAAATCCAACTTATAAGGTTGAAGAACAAGTAAAAGATTTTAGTCCTGATGCACGGCAAAAAATTGAAACTAAACTAGAAATTGCAATTGAATCGCTCCCAGTTGGCTTAACCGAACATGACGCTCAAAAAATCGAACGACATTTAATGGAAATGGATCCAAGTTTATCTCGTGCGGAAGCCTATTTTTATGCCCGTCACTGTACAATGGGAAAATATTATACAATTTCGCAATTTAAAAACGAAATTGGCTGTGCATATGAGACAGCAAGAACTTCAATGGAACATCTAGCAGCAAGCGGATATTACCGTAAAGAAAAGTTTAAAAACAAATTCATTTACACACCAATCCGCCTAAAGAATAAATAGAAAGAGAGCATATTATGAATCCTTTTGTTATATTAATACTCATTATTCTCTTTTTTGGAGCAATCGCTCTCCTTGTTTTTCTTCTTCGTAAATTCGTACCAGGAATTAAAGAAAAAGATGGAGTTATTGATGAAGAAACAGCAGTTCATGAAGAACTACAACGTGTTTTAGAACCAATTGAGGATGAAGAAACACAAATCGAAATGGCTAAATTTCACGAAGAAGCCAATAAAAAAGATGAATAGTCTTTATGTTCATCTCCCTTTTTGTAAATCGCTTTGTCACTACTGTGATTTTATAAAATTTGTCTATCAAGAAAAATGGATTAAACCATACCTAGAAGCGCTCAAAAGAGATCTTGAGCGTTTTTTTCCTACTTCTTTAGCAACAATTTATCTAGGCGGCGGAACGCCAACTTGTCTAGAGCTAGAGGAACTTGAAAGTTTATTAGTTTTACTGAGTAAATATTCAAAAGGTGTTAAAGAATATACTTGCGAAGCAAATGTAGAAACTCTAACAAAAGAAAAATTACTTCTTTTACGCCGTTACGGCGTTAATCGCCTGAGTTTAGGAGTCCAAACCTTTAATGATGAAATATTAAAAAAAATCGGACGCCGTCATAGTAAAAAAGATGTATATCAGGCGATTAAATTAGCAAAAGAGGTAGGTTTTAAAAATATTAGTATTGATCTAATCTACGGGCTTCCTAAGCAAACTTTAGAAGATGTTAAGTGTGATTTAAAAGAGGCCACCAAACTAGATATCGAACATATTTCTTATTATTCACTTTTAATTTGTCCAAATACAGTTGCTCATCTTTCCTCATGGGAAGAAGCTGGTGAAGATAAAGAAGCAGCGATGTATGAATTAATTTTAAATACACTTGAAAAGAATGGATTTATGCGCTACGAAGTTAGTAATTTTTCTAAACCTGGTTTTGAATCACTTCATAATTTAACATATTGGGAAAATAGAGAATATTACGGGGTAGGGTATGGGGCAAGTGGTTACTTAAACCGTGTCCGCTATAGCATTGGCGGTAGTTTTTCATCTTATTTAAATGGAAAAGCAGAAATACAAGAAGAAATAATTGATGATGCTACATATCGAGATGAATATTTGATGCTAAACCTTAGATTAACTAAAGGCTTTTTATTAAGTGATTATGAAAATAAAATAAAAGAACCTTTTCCTCTTAATAGCCAAATAGTTACTAGATTAATAAGCGAAGGCTTTCTTAAAATAGAAAACGGGCGCGTATCATGCACGCGTGAAAGTTTAATAAAACTTGATTATATTCTTCGAAAAATCATTTAAATAAAAGAAAATAATTATTATTAGTTAAAACAAAGAAAGCGATGATAAAATCGCTTTTTTAGTTTTTTTATAACAAAAAGATAAAATTTTGCACTTTTTGGCACTTAAAGGTTGACACTGCCAAAACTATGAGTATAATAGAGTTAGCACTTAAAGTTAGCAAGTGCCAAAAAGGAGGTAAATGATGCAACTAAGAAGGCGAGAACTAATCTTAAAATATACGGTTGAACATTTTGTTAAGACCGCAGTTCCGGTTGGTTCAAATACTCTTTTAGAACATTTTAAACTTCCTTATAGCAGTGCGACAATTCGTGCTGAAATGAATGCGCTAGAAGAAGCAGGTTTTTTAGAAAAAACACATACTTCAAGTGGCAGAGTACCTAGTAGTAAAGGCTATGAGTATTACATCGAACATCTTCGCAGTAAGGAAATTGATGAAAACTTAAAGCGCCAAGTACAAACATTAATTGATGCAAAAACAAAATCAATTGATGAGGTAATTCGGGCAAGTTGTGAAATCCTTTCACATATGACGAATCTAGCTAGTGTTGTTCTTGGTCCAAGTGCTCAAGATGAAACACTAAAATCAATTCAAGTCGTCCCTCTTACCAATCGAAGCGCGACTGCAGTCTTTATTACCGATCAAGGCTATGTTGAACATAAGACATTTCTATTACCAGAGGAAACTTCCTTTAAAGATCTAGGTAAAGTAGTCGATACCTTTAACGAACGTCTTCAAGGTACTAAAATTTGTGATGTAATCGCAAAAATGGAGAATTTACGTCCGCTTTTAAGTGATTATGTTATTGAAACACAAGTAATCTATGATGCTTTTACGGAAGCCTTTGTTCGCTACGCAAAAGATCGGCTTAGTTTATACGGCAAAGAAAGTTTACTTGAACAACCAGAATTTATTAATGATGCTGAAAAGATTCGAAAACTTATCTCAATCCTTGATGATCCTGAGAAAATTAAAAATCTTGCCGCCCACGAAGGCGACTTTGCCATTAACATCGGTGAAGGTGAGGGCGAACTTAGTATCATTAGCTCAACATTTAAGATTCCAGGTCATAAAGAAGGGCAAATTGCCCTCGTGGGCCCTAAACGTATGGATTATGCTCTTGTCGTTAATGCTCTAGAATATGTGACCGACGCCTTAGAAACTTATTTTGAAAGAGAAAGTGAGATAAAAGATGAATAAAAACGAAGAACTAAAAACTAAAGAAGAAATACTAGAAGAAAAGTCTGAAGATGTAAAGCTTTCAAGAAAAGAAAAAAAGAAGTTATCAAAAGTTGAAGAACTAAAGCTTGAAGCAAAGATGTGGGAAGATAAATATTACCGTGCTCTTGCAGATATGGATAATACAAGAAAGCAAAACGAAAAAGATCGCGCGGACTTTCTTAAGTATCGTACGATGGGTTTTATTGATAATCTGCTTCTAGTTTTAGATGGATTCAATCATGCAATCTCAATTGAACAAGATGATCCAACAGTAAAAAACTACTTAATTGGTTTTACCTACATTTATAATCAATTAATTGAAATCTTAAAAGCTGAAGGCGTAAAAGAGATTAATCCTAAAGTTGGTCAACTCTTCGATGCAACTAAAATGCATGCGCTAGATGTAGAATTTAGCGATGACATAAAACCAAACCATATTATTAGAATTATCTCACGTGGTTATCTTCTCCACGATAGGATGATTAGACCTGCTAGAGTAGTCGTCGCGACTAATAAAAAAGAAGAAAATGAAAAGAAAGAAGAAGTTAACAATCTTGATGCCTAAGGCATTAAGAAAATATACATACAAAGGAGAAATATAGATTATGGCAAAAAAAGAAATTATTTTAGGAATTGACTTAGGGACAACAAACTCAGTCGTAAGTTATCGACAAGCTGATGGAAACATCAAAGTAATCCCTAATCCAGAAGGAAACAACATTACCCCTTCCGTCGTTGCTTTTAAAGCAGGCGGTGAAATTGTTGTCGGTGATGCTGCTAAGCGGCAAGCTGTTACTAACCCTGATACTGTATTAAGTATCAAACGCGATATGGGAACAAGCAAAAAAATACATATCGGCGTAACAAATAAAGATTATACCCCGCAAGAAATTAGTGCAAGAATCCTTGGTTATATGAAGGATTATGCCGAAAAGAACTTAGGGCAAAAAATTCAAAAAGCAGTTATTACTGTTCCAGCCTACTTTAACGATGCTCAACGTCAAGCAACAAAAGATGCTGGAGAAATTGCAGGGCTAGAAGTCGTTCGTATTATTAATGAACCAACCGCTGCTTCGCTAGCGTACGGCCTAGAAAACCATAAAGAAGAAAAAATCCTTGTCTTTGACTTAGGTGGCGGAACCTTTGACGTTTCAATTCTTGATATTGGTGATGGTACATTTGAAGTTATTAGTACTGCAGGAGACAATAAACTCGGCGGTGATGACTGGGATAATGTTATCGCTGATTGGATTAAAGCTGAAATTAAACGTGAACATAACATTGATCTAAACGATAAAATGGCTCTTCAACGTTTCCGTGATGCCGCAGAAAAGGCAAAAATCGAATTAAGCGGTCAACTTGAAACTACAATTACCCTCCCATTTATTGCAATGGGTAAAAATGGTCCAATTAGTTTTGAAACAAAACTTACAAGAGCTAAGTTCCAAGATATGACTAAACATCTTCTAAAGCGGACCGAAGCCCCCTTACTTCGTGCTCTTAGTGATGCTAAAATTAGTGCAAAAGACATTAACGAAGTTATCTTAATTGGTGGCTCGACAAGAATGCCAGCTGTCCAAGATGTCATAAAACGCTTAACAGGAAAAACACCTAATTTATCAGTTAACCCTGATGAAGCAGTTAGTATCGGAGCAGCTGTTCAAGGTGCAATTGTAGCAGGTGATGTTAAAGATGTCGTTCTTCTTGACGTAACACCTTTAACACTTGGAATCGAAACAATGGGCGAAATTATGACGCCATTAATTAATCGAAATACAACTATTCCTACTACAAAGAGTCAAATCTTTTCAACTGCAGCAGATAATCAACCTTCAGTAGATATTATGGTCTATCAAGGTGAACGTCCAATGGCACGCGATAATAAATTACTTGGTCATTTCCGTCTTGACGGTATTAAACCTGCTCGACGCGGACAACCTCGTATTGAAGTAACCTTTGATATTGACGTTAACGGTATTGTTAAAGTTAGTGCGAAAGATCTTGACACGCAAAAAGAACAACATATCACCATTTCAAATAGTTCAGGTTTATCACAATCTGAAATTGAAAGAATGGTTAAAGACGCTGAAGCTCATAAAGAAGCTGATGCTAAACGTAAAGAAGAAGTCGAACTTAAAAATAAGGCTGAACAATACATTTCAAGTATTGAAGAAAGTCTAGCTGAACAAGGCGATAAGATTGATGCGACACAAAAAGAACAAACAGAAAAACTTTTAGCTGAACTAAAAGAAGCTTTAGAAAAAGAAGACTACGATACCCTTCGTTCAAAAATTAGTGATCTAGAAAAAGCCGCTGAATTTATGGCTCAACAACAAGCTCAAAGCGGACAAACTAGCGGTAATGAAGCAGGCTACGATGAACCTAAAAATGATGATGTCGTTGATGCTGATTTTACCGAAACTGATAAAGAATAACGAATTTATGTTCGTTTTAAAAGGGGTGGCAATTGCCACCCCAAGTTAGAGAAAGGATGGAATTGTGGCAACTAAAAGAGATTATTATGACGTCTTAGGTGTAAGTCGAAACGCAACACAAGATCAAATTAAATCTTCTTATCGTAAACTTGCTAAAAAATATCACCCTGACATTAATAAAGAAAAAGGGGCTGAAGAAAAGTTTAAAGAAGTTCAAGAAGCTTATGATATTTTAAGTGATCCGCAGAAGAAACAAATGTATGACCAATTTGGTCATGCCGCCTTTGATCAAACTGCCGGCAGTGGTCCTTTCGGTGGCGGTGCAGGCGGCTTCCAAGATGTCGATCTTGGAGACATTTTCTCAAGTTTCTTTGGGGGAGGTAGAACAAGAAGACAGCCTACTGGTCCAGTAACAGGAAACGATGTAATTGCTAGAGTAAGGATTGATTTTATGGATGCAATTAAAGGGAAACGTATAAAATTCCCTCATACATACGATCAAATGTGTACTCATTGCCACGGGACTGGGGCTGAATCACCAAGCGATATTGAAACATGTTCAACGTGTAACGGCACTGGTGTAGTTAGTGCAACACAGCAAACCCTTTTTGGTACAATGCAAACACAAAAAACGTGTCCAACTTGTGGAGGAAGTGGTAAAACAATTAGAAATCGCTGTAGCAAATGTAATGGTGCAGGTTATAACCGTGTTAAGGTTGATTTAGATGTTAAGATTCCTGCTGGCATTAATACTGGTCAACAAATTCGCATTGTTGAAAAAGGTGAACGTGGCTATAATGGTGGTCCAAACGGCGACCTATACTTAGAAATCATCGTTAAACCACATAAATCGTTCGTTAGAAATGGTAACGATATTACGCTTACAATCCCACTTGATTTTGTCGATGCTGCCCTTGGAACAACTATAGAAGTACCGACTGTATACGGTAATGTTGAAGTTAAAATTCCTGCTGGAACCCAGCCAAGTACAAAACTAAGACTAAAAGGTAAAGGCGTTAATGGTCTTCGTGGTGGAACAGGTGATCAATATTTAGAATTTGATATTAAAACACCAGAAAACCTCTCAAAAGAACAACGCGAATTACTTGAACAATACAAAAAAATTGAACCTAAAGAAAAATCGCTCTTCCAGCGATTTAAGGACAGGTTCAAACGATAAAAACATTAAGAGGAACGCTCGTTCCTCTTTTTTAAATTTGTTTTAAGGATATACCTTAAAAACAAATGTTTTTATTGCTATAATTATTACTAAGGAGGTAAGTAATTATGGCAAAATGTCGAAATTGTCATTCAAATATAGATGCTGGCGTTAAAGTTTGTCCAGTTTGCGGAGAAATTAATCCTATAAGAACTAAAAAAGTTAGAACAGTCGATTTAACTCTAACTCTTGATCCACTTGAACCAGAACATAGCACATATAAACCTAAGAAGAAGTTAACTGCTAGCCTCCTATTTATAGCAGTTGGTTTTACTGGTGCGGCCTATTTTTACTTAAACGATCTAAAAAAAGGTTTAAGTTGGCTTGCAGGTCACGTTTTAATTCTTCTTGCTAGTATTGCTATGGCCTATATTCTAGGCGGTAAAAGTGCGATTTTATTAACTTTTTTAATTACTCTAGGAGTTTTATATGTATTAAATATCATCGTGGGTGTGCTTTTTTTAACTAAAAGTGACCTAAAAGATGGTAACGGAGAATTTTTGCAATAATGCAGCGCTATTTTGGAGAAGTTATTAAAGGTGAACTAACTTTAAGTAAAGATGATCAATTTCATCTTCTTAAAGTAATGCGTGCTAAAGTAGGTGAGCAGTTTGAACTAGTTAGTAAAGAGGGAAAAGTAGCAATTTATGAAGTTGTTTCTATCGAACCCTTTAAGAGCAAATTAGTAAAACTTTTAGATGAAGTAGATCCTAAAAAACCATATTTAAAGTTATATTATTGCCTTAGTAAGGGTAGTAAGGTTGATTTAGTAGTTCAAAAAGCAACTGAACTTGGAGTTGATGAGATTGTTCTCTTACTTAGTGAATATGTTGTTATTAGACTAGATAAGAAAAAAGAAGAAAAAAGATTAGACCGCTACAAACTAATTGCAAAAGAAGCAGCAGAACAATCAAAAAGAGTTTCAATTCCTCTTATTAGAGGTGTATATGAACTAAATTTAGCTACATTAAAAAAAGATGAATCAGATGTAAAAATTATCGCTTATGAAGGCGAAACGCCTTCAACTAAACCATTATTTGATGTTTTATTAAACGAGAAAAAAGCTGATTCTATAGCTGCTTTAATCGGACCGGAAGGTGGATTTAGTTCTAAAGAAGTAGAAATAGCTAAAGAAGCTGGCTTTCTTTCTATAAGTCTAGGGAAACGGATTTTACGAACGGAGACAGCTGCTATTCACTTGGTTGGTTTAATTAGTGCTCTAAAGGAGTGTCAATATGAAAATTTATGAAACATTAGAATCTAGACGCAATTATGATTACGTAAATAAAAGTAATGATTACCAATTTTTTCAACAAAATAGAAAGGTTTTATCGCCTTATCCTTTTTTCACGCGTCTTTATAACGCTAATGATGATTTTACAATCATTCAAGCTAATATCATTATTCAAGCTTTACTTAATAAACACGCGATTGAAGATGCTGCTCTTAATGCAGGTAAGAATCTAAAAGAAGTAGTTAATATTGCAAAGGAAGGTTTACCCTCAGTTAAGCAAGGAAATTCAAATATTTATGTTCCGCTTTATCTACAAACACACAACATAATCTACTCGGAAACGCCTGAAAAACTACTAACTTTCCCCTATTCTGACTTAGTTGACCATATCGGCGACTCTTTGATAGATACTTTTGAAGTTTATAATTATGCGCTGTATGAATCAAATTTTACAACGCTAATTTATCTAGACGGCGACATTACTTCTCGTGCTTACCTTCATTTTGACTTTCTAACAATCTTTATTATTAATAAGCAAGGAAGACTAGATACTAAAATTCCTTTATTTGATAAAAGAATTAAAAAGCCTGTTACTAATCATTTAGTAGATCGAGTTATGCCAGTTGTAAAAGCATATTACGCAGGTGATAAGAAGGCTTTCGTAAATGCTCTTCATAAAGAAAAACTTATTAGCGAACAACTTTACCGCCAGTTTATAAAAGGTCTTAAATGATGAAAAAGACCTATAAGATGGTATCTACTGGCTGTAAAGTTAATGCTTATGAACTAGATGCTATTGCAGAAAAATTAAATAGTGAGGGCTATCAAATGGCCCTTTTTGATGATGAAGTTGATGTATTAATAATTAATACATGTGCTGTAACTCATACTGCCGCTCAAAAATCTCGCCAAATTATAAGAAGAGAAATAAACAAACATCCTAATGCAATAAGTGTAGTAATGGGTTGCTATAGTCAAATAAATAAAAATATTATTAGTGATATTCCTAATATTTCTATTATTTTAGGAACATCCAATAGAGATAAAGTACTCGATTATATACGGTCTTTTAAACAAAACAAAGAGCAAATTGTTGCTCTTAGGGATAATCCTCGTCAGTTTGAATATGAAGAACTTGGAGCATGCGCAAAAACGCTTCATACTCGAGCATATTTAAAAATTCAAGACGGCTGCGATAATTTTTGTTCTTATTGTATTATTCCTCACGCAAGAGGTAAAAGTAGAAGTCGCTCATTTAATGAAGTTATAAAAGAAGCAAAAGAGTTAACTAATCTTGGTTATAAAGAAATTGTTCTAACGGGTATTAATACCGGCACTTATGGACAAGATATTGGCACAAATCTAACAGAGCTAATTAAAGAAATTATCTGCATATGTCCATCGCTTTATCGACTTCGAATTTCTTCAATTGAGGTTAATGAAGTTACGGAAGAACTAATTGCATTAGTTAGTAAAACACCAATGTTAGCAAAACATCTTCATATTCCACTTCAAAGTGGAAATGATGAAATATTAAACTTAATGAACCGTAAATATACTCTAGAACAATTTAAAAATAAGATTGATTTAATTCGAAAATATATGCCAGAAATTGCAATAACGACCGATGTTATAGTAGGTTTTCCAACCGAAACGGAAGAGCAATTCATTTCAACATATGAATTTATTAAGAAAATGAAGTTTTCTAATCTTCATGTCTTTCCCTATAGCCAAAGAAAAGGCACAAAAGCCGCGATTCTAAAAGGACAAATTGCACCTAACATTAAAAAAGAACGAGTTTCTAAACTTCTTGCTTTAGCTAATGAACTTAGTAACGATTATGCTTCTAAATTTTTAAATAAAGAAGTTGAAGTACTTATTGAATATTTTGATAAAAGTAAAAACGCCTATTTTGGTCACACCTCAAATTATTTACCGATTTATATAAAAAGTGATCAAAACATTAAACATAAGGTGATCAAAACACTCTATAAAATTTAGACAGTGTCGCAATAAATTAACCACATATAATGATTAGAATAACGATTTTTTGATAAAATGTCGTAATATTGTTGACAATGTATTTTCTAATGTTATAATACGATAGTATTATCACTAAGAGGAGGTAATTATTATGGCAGTTCCATTTAGAAAAGTTTCAAAAACTCGTAAAAGATTACGCCGTACACACTTCAAATTAACCGTTACTGGTTTAACAACTTGCACTAACTGTGGTGCTCTTATTCAATCACATAAAGTTTGTCCAAAATGTGGTTTTTATAAAGGCAAAGACGTTATGACAGTTGCAGTTGAAGAAAAAACCAAGGAAAAACCAAAAAGATCACTACGTAGAAAAGAAAAGATTACCAAAGAAGCAAAAGCTGCACCAAAAAAAGCAGCTCCAGCAGCCAAAAAAGTAGTCACTAAACAAAAAACTGGTGAATAGTAGATAAAGTTGAGTCAAACTCAACTTTTTTCTATAATAGTAATATGAAAAAACAAGAAAAAGAGACAAAACATGAAGTAAATGAAGGTTATGGAGGTGTTGATCCTTACGATTATCCAGATATTTTAAAAATTATTTTAAGTATCATTCTTCCTCCGTTAGCGCTTGTTTATATATTCGCGTTTGCAAAAAACAAACCATTTGCACGCAAATGGTATGTAATTGCAATGGTAGTTGGTTCAGCTCTTTACCTACTTATCATCGCCTTTATTCTTGTTAATCAAAAACCAATTCCAACGGAATTAAGTTTATAAATTATAGATTTAAGGAGGACAATCTATGAAATACAATAAATTAATTGATCACACCCTTTTAAAAGCTGATGCTACAGAAGAACAAATTAGAAAACTATGTGCTGAAGCAAAAGAACATAACTTTGCAAGTGTTTGTGTTAATCCTTGTTTTGTTCCGCTTGCTTCATATCTATTAGCTGATACTGATGTACTAGTTTGTACCGTTATTGGCTTCCCTCTTGGTGCTAATGCTACCGAAGCAAAGGTGATGGAAACCGATATTGCCATTCAAGATGGCGCAGAAGAAATCGACATGGTGCTTAATGTCTCACAACTTAAAGCTAAAAACGATTTATATGTTTTTAATGAAATTCTTCGCATTAAACAAATGTGCGGTGAATTAACATTAAAAGTTATCTTAGAAACGTGCCTTTTAACTCCTGAAGAAATTAAAAGAGCATGTGAAATCAGTGTTAAAGCTGGTGCAGATTTTGTAAAAACGAGTACAGGATTCTCTACTGGCGGCGCAACTGTTGAAGCTGTTAAATTAATGAGAGAAACAGTTGGGCCCCATGTTGGCGTTAAAGCAAGTGGTGGAGTCCGTACTAACGAAGATCTTAAAAAAATGGTCGCAGCAGGTGCTAATCGAATTGGTACAAGTTCAGGACCTGCGATTATCTAAAGTAGCAAAAAAGAGGAAATCGGCGCATAAAAGTGTTGCATTTCCCCTCTTATGCTTCTATAATACTAACGGAAACGCAAACTGCAAAGGAAGGAGTTGATTAACGATGCCAAAAATTACAGTTCGAGAAAACGAATCGCTAGAAGATAGCCTCAAACGTTTTAAGCGTCAAGTTAACAAAGCTGGAACCTTAGCAGAAGCAAGAAAACGTAAATATTACGTCAAGCCTGGCCTAGCTCGTAAACTTAAAGAAGAACAAGCACGGCGCAAACGTCGTAAAAGACGCTAAAAAATTAAAAAAATAGGAAAATCACGGAAATCCGTGATTTTTTATATAAAAACGAACAATTTCACATAAAGATGTCAATTTATTAATAGGGTGATATTATGCGTTACTTTATTAAACAAGATAAAAGCGAAACTTGTGGTGAAACTTGTCTTAAAATGTTGCTGGCCAATGTTAACCGTGATGAAAATTTCCTTTATCTCTCCTTTAATAAAAAGATAGACAATTTTTTAGACATTTGTGAAGTAAGTGAAAAGCACGGTTTATCATTTGAGGGTTTTAGGGCAGATGATAAGATTGCTTTTAGAAAAATAAAGGGACCATTAATCATCCAAATTGATGTCCAAAGCATGCTTCATTTTGTAGTATGTAAAAAAAGCGGCTATAAACGTTATCTCATCTTGGATCCTTCTAGGGGTCGCTATTTCCTTTCTGAGAAGCAGCTTTGGACATACTTTACAGGTCATTTTCTTAAAATTAGTGCTTATAATTCAACAAAGGCTCCAATTCCTGAAACATATAAAAAACGAAAATATTTTAATGCGATTGCTTCTTCAATTTTAAACCTTGTAATGGTCGTTTTTGGAGGAATTGGTTTATATTATAGTCATAGTGAGCAATACGCTTGGTTAGCCTTTTTATTTTTAATTTTAGCCTTTATTACGCATCTAGTTGAAAGGATTGTCTTATTCTATTTAATGAAGTGTTTTGATGATTATGTAATGAACCCTAAAATTCAATCACTTCGAGGTAATATAATTGAAAAACTAAAGGAAGTATATAGTTTAAAGGCGCCAATGTTTTCATATCCTCTAATTGTTTTTAGTCGTCTTTTAATTGCTCTAATTATTAGTCTTATATTTATATCAAATGATTGGCTTAATGCTCCGAATTTATTAATTGTGGTCTTACTTGTTTATTTAAAAAAGGAAGGATCACTATATTTAAAAGGTGAAGAATTAGCTCTAGATCATAACCTTCTTATAATCTCAAATTTATATAAAGCAAGAGAACCATTTCATAAAGAAATCGATAATATCAACAAGTTAAGTGCTAAATTAGCGACAAAAAAACTAATTCTTCATTATTTAGTTTATTTAGTTTTAATAATTCTTGTAGGTGCTCTAATGTATTTTAACCAAACCTACAGTCTTAACTATTTCCTTTTCCATTTCTTTGGTTATGTTTATTTTGTTGATTTAACTGATAAGCTTTTATCGCTTGATATTGAAAAAAGCAAGCAACGACAGGCAATAAGACATTATAACAACTTAAAATAACGCTTTTTTAAAGCGTAATAAGGATAATATGATAAAATAAAGTTGAGGTTTTTTGATGCAACTTGATTATCTAAATGAACTTGATCCTAGTTTTGATGAATTCGAAGGGTCTTTTAGTTATTATGCAAAAAAGGCACTAAAAATATTAGAAATTGATGATAATTTTATTGTTGAAGTTCAAATTGTTGATAATAAAACAATTAAAGACTTAAATAAAAATTATCGAAACAAAAACGAAGTAACTGATGTGCTATCTTTTGCTTTTGATGAACGAAGTGAAGATGAAGTAGCAATAATTTCTTCTATGCCACGCTTACTTGGAGTAATCATCATCAACGGAGAAAAAGCAATTGAACAGGCAAAAGAGTATGAACACCCTCTTAAAAGAGAAATGAAATTTCTTTTTATTCACGGCCTACTTCATTTACTTGGTTATGATCATGAAGATGAAGAAAGTGAAAAAGAAATGTTTTTATTACAAGATCAAATTATTGGAAGAAGGAGAACATGATGGATAAACAAAAATTAATTAAAGAAGCAATTAAGGCAATGGATAATGCTTATGTGCCTTATTCTAAATTTAAAGTCGGTGCGGCACTTTTAACTAAAGATGGCACAATATATCATGGTGCAAATATTGAAAATGCTGCTTATGGTTTAGCAATGTGTGGCGAAAGAAACGCCATTTATAATGCGTATAATCATGGCGTTAAAAAAGATGATATTGTCGCTCTTGCAATTATTGGTAATACGGCAAAACCAATTAGTCCTTGTGGTTCATGTCGGCAAGTAATAAGTGAATTACTTCCAAAAGAAGCACTTATTATTCTTACAAATATGAAAGGCGATATTTTAGAAGTAAATAAAGAAGATTTACTACCTTTTGCCTTTGATGATAGTGATCTATAAAAATGAAAAGTGGTTTTGTTTCAATCGTTGGACGACCTAATGCCGGTAAATCAACGATTCTAAATACTATTTTAGGCGAAAAAGTTGCAATAGTTACGCCTAAACCTCAAACAACAACCTCAGCGATTGTTGGTGTTTTTAATCGTGATAATCTTCAAATTGTTTTTGTTGACACTCCTGGTATTCATAAGCCCCATAAAGCATACGGCGAACTTATGAATAAAGCCTCATATAGTTCATTTCTTGATGCAGATGTATTAGTTTTAGTTGTTGATGCTAGTCTTCCCTTTGGAACAGGCGATAACTTAATTGTTGAACGCCTTCCAAAAGATAAACCATTAATTATTGTTTTTAATAAAATTGATCTAGCTCGCTTTGAGCAAGTAAAAGCCTTAAAAGAAAAATATCAAACTCTTTTTAGGGATGCGATTTTAATTGAAACAAGTGCCATTAGAAATTTTAATCTTGATGAAATTATTAATGAAATCGAAAAACTCTTACCAGAGGGTCCACAATATTATCCGTTAGATATGAAAACAATTTCTGATGAGGAGTTTATTATTAGTGAAATAATTAGAGAGAAAATTATTATGCTAACAAAACAAGAAATCCCCTATAGCGTAGCCGTAGTTGTGCTTCATATTGAAAATAAAGAGAACAAAAAGGAAGTTCTTGTTGATATTGTCACTGAAAAAGATAGTCAAAAAGGAATTATCATTGGAAAAGGCGGAAAACTTATTAAAAGGATCCGGCTTCAAAGCGAATATGATTTAAATAAACACTTTAGAATGCCTATTAAGCTTGAAATACTCGTTAGAGTAGAAGAAAATTGGCGAGATAATCCAAAATTAATAAAAAAATTAGGTTTAATGAAGTAATTAAAGATGGAAGTAATCGTAATTCGTTTAGTCCCATATAAAGAATATGATGTTATTGTTACTAGCTTATGTAGTGATGGTTTTTATTCTTTTAAGGCAAAGGGGCTTTTAAGACCAACTGCGAAACTATCCTCAATTATTACGATTGGTAATCTAATTAATATTGAAACAATTGATGCAAAAGGTGGGCCACTTGTAGTTGGGGCCAAGCCACTTTTAAATATGTCTAAATTGTTAAGTAATTTTGATAAGATTACTGTTTTAAATTATCTAGCTGAACTAACTCGACTAATTATTAAAGAAAACGAGGAAGCAAGATTAATTTATCCATTTTTTAAAAGTGCACTTTCATATATAGAAGAAGATAAATCTCCACTTGTAATCGCTACTATTTTTTCGCTACATCTTTTAAATATTTGTGGATATGAACAGAATTTCGCAAGTTGTCAAAGTTGTGGAACGCTTAAAAATCTTGCTGCAATTAACATTAAAGAAGGCGGATTGTTTTGTGTTTACTGCAAAAAAACAATTGATATTGAACTAGATGAAACAAATGTAAATGCTCTATATAATATATTTGTAAAAAAAGAAGGTGATTGGTTTTCTAATGAATTTAAAGAAAATCAAATGGCACCAATCTTGAGGACCATTATCGAATTTTTAAGCGATGTTTTTAGTTTGACTTTTCAAAGTTTACCACTTTTAAAACTAAGTTTTAATCTTTAAAAATAATATTAAAAATAGTACACTTATAATAGGTTGACAGAATAATTATGTTTAGACTATCATTTTATTTGATAGTTTATTTTTTAAGCGAGGAAATAATATGAAAAAGAAGCATGAATTCGAAACAATTGTGAATCATTTAATTACTTCTGGCTTTGTTTATCAAGGTTCTGAAATTTATGGTGGTTTATCTAATACATGGGATTATGGTCCCTTAGGTGTTGAACTTAAAACAAACATTAGAAATTTATGGTGGAAGAAGTTTGTACAAGAATCTCGCTACAATGTTGGAGTTGATGCTGCCATTTTAATGAATCCTGCTGTATGGAGAACAACGGGTCACGTAACAACATTTAATGATCCATTAATTGATTGTCGCAAATGTCGCATAAGACATCGAGCGGATCAACTTATTGAAGATCAATTTCCTGATGTTAAAGTAAGTGCAATGAATGATGAACAAATCTCAGTATTTATAAAAGAAAATAAAGTTAAATGTCCAAATTGCGGTGCCTCTGATTTTACAGATATTCGTAAGTTTAATTTGATGTTTAAAACACACATTGGCGTAACTGAAGATAATCAAAGTGAAGTTTATCTTCGTCCTGAAACTGCTCAAGGTGTATTTACAAACTTTAAAAATGTGCAACGTACGAGTAGAAAAAAGATTCCCTTTGGAATTGCTAATGTTGGAAAATCTTTTAGAAACGAGATAACGCCAGGCAATTTTATTTTTAGAACTAGAGAATTCACTCAAATGGAATTAGAGTTTTTCTGTGCTCCAGGTACTGATGATGAATGGTTTAAATATTGGAAAGATTTTTGCATTGATTTTGTGAAAAGTCTTGGTATTAATGAGGAAAACTTACGTTTTAGAGACCATGATAAGAATGAATTATCGTTTTATTCTAAAGCAACGACAGATATTGAATATTTGTTCCCCTTTGGATGGGGTGAAATATGGGGTATTGCTAATCGTACTGATTACGACTTAAGACGTCATATGGAAGAAAGTGGTGAAAATTTCGAATATTTAGATCCCGCGACTAACGAAAAGTATATTCCTTACTGCGTTGAACCATCAGTCGGCCTTGATCGATTATTATTAATGGTATTAACTGATGCCTATGATGTAGAAGAACTTGAAAATGATTCTCGCATTGTTATGCGGTTAAATCCGGTACTAGCACCATATACAATCGCTGTTTTACCACTTAGTAAGAAGCTTAATGATAAAGCTCTTGAACTTTTTGATGAATTAAGCAAACACTTCCGTGTTATTTATGATGATACGGGTAGTATTGGTAAACGTTATCGCCGTGAAGATGCGATTGGAACACCGTTCTGTGTAACAGTTGATTTTGACACATTAGAAGATAACACTGTTACAATTCGTGATCGTGACACGATGGATCAAATTAGATTACCAATTCATGAATTAATAGCGTATTTTGGTGATAAAGTATATTTTTAGTAGATTACTGGTTATTTAATAGTAAAGAAAGGGAGGCAATATGTTTGATGCAGCGCAAAGATTATTAGCAAGAATCGATATCGTTGATATTATTTCTCGTTTTATTCCTGTTAATAAAAAGGGTAACAACTATGTTGCACTTTGTCCTTTTCATGATGACACCAATCCTTCATTATCCATTAGTCCTGATAAACAGATTTTTAAATGTTTTGTCTGCGGTAAGGGCGGAAATGCTATTAACTTTGTAAGTGAATTTGAAAAGATTTCTTATTTTGAAGCTGCTAGAAGAATCGCTGATATGGTTAATTTTTCAGATCCTGCTTTTGAAAAAGAAAAATATGTATCACCGCAAGATGTAAAAAATGAACCTTTGTATAAAGCCTTAAATGATCTAACAACTTATTATGAATTTTGTTTACTTACAAAAGAAGGTGAAGAAGCAGTTAAGTATTTAGAAAACCGTAAAATAAACCAAGATATGCGAAAAAAATATAGAATTGGTCTTTCATCAATTTCAGGTAATGAAACGATAACTTATCTTTTAAATAAAGGTCATAGTATTAAAACAATAAAAGATATTGGAATTTTAGGAGGATCATTAGATAAACCTTTTGATGTCAATCAAGGTCGTATAATGTTCCCAATTCATGACCAAGAAGGAAGAGTTGTTGGCTTTAGCGGTCGAATTTATAAAAAAGGCGAAAAGACAGCTAAATATATGAACTCTCCAGAGACACCTGTTTTCCATAAAACTAGTATTTTATATAACTATCATAGGATTAAATCGATTGCTCGAAATACTGGTTATGTATATGTTTTAGAAGGATTTATGGATGTTTTCGCCTTAAATGAAGTTGGGATAGAATCTGTTGTTGCACTAATGGGCACTGCATTAACAAAAGATCATATTAATCTATTACGTATGTTAAATGCTGAAGTTCGTTTATGCCTTGATGGTGATGAAGCTGGACAAAGTGCTACTTTAGCAATGACAAAAGTGCTCGATAAGGCTAATCTAACCTATACAATCGTTGATAATAAAGATGATATGCGTGATCCTGATGATATCTTAAAAGCAGAAGGTAAAGAAGGATTACTGCGCTTTTTAAACAACCTAGTAGATAAAAGTACATTTACACTTAATTACTATTTAAAACATAATCCATTATCGAATTTAAAAGAAAGAAAGGACTTTGTTAATAGTCTTTTACCTACGATTGCCAATCTAAAATCAGCGCTTGATATCGATGATTATTTAAATAAACTCGTTAAAATAACTAATTTTGGTCGATCTACTTTAGAAGCTGAAGTTGCAGCTTATAAAAACCGGCTTGAACGTGATCAAAAATATGAAAGAGCAATAAAAGTTGATGATAGATTGCTACGCAAACGTGAAATATCAAAACTTCAACTAGCTGAGCAAACAATTTTATATCAAATGATTCATTTTCCTGAAGCTGTTAAATTTTATAACACAAATGTTAAAACGTTCATCAACGAATTTTATCAATATATTGCTCAATACTTAACAATTGTAAAAAAAGATGATGATGAACATGTATACGCTAATATATATAACTATTTAAATAGTAGTCTTTTAGAAGATGAACGAAAAAAATATTATCAAGATGAAGTAATGTATTTAGAAGAAAACGATAAAACAAAAACATTTAATCAAAATAAGCTTAATGATGCTCTTCGAGCAATTAATGAAGAAAAAGAATCATATAAAGCAAAAATTATTGAAGAAGAGGTTCTATCACAAACTAGTGATCCAATTGAAAAAGCAATTTTAGCGGAACATTTACGAAAACAACGTAAGGAACGCTTGAATAAAAAAGGAAAAGATCCAAAAGGAGGTTCTAACTGATGGCAAAAAAAGAAAAAAAGACTCTAAAAGAGCAAGAAGAACAATTAATGGATATTGAAGAAGAAACAGTTAAATTTGACGACGAAGATGAGGAAGATTTTGAAGTTCCTAACTTTGATGATGAAGAGGATGATAAGAACGAAATCCAAAAAATTAAAGATCGTCTTGTAAAACGAGGTAAAAAGAATGGTTATCTAGAACAAGATGAAATTTTTGATGCTTTTCGAAAATATAGTTTTGATGATGACGATTTAGATGAATTAGTTGAATTTTTCCAAAAAAAGAAAATCGACATTGTTACTGGTGAATTTGATGATGAAGATGATGAAGATATTGATGATGAAAACATCAGCGAAGAAGAAATTGAAAAGAAAATAAGCGAAACTACTGAAGAAGATGAAATGTTTGATGAAATGTTTGACTCAGAAGATGAAGAAGATGAACAAGTAGAAGAAATTAGTCAAGAAAAAATCAGACAACAACCACGTAATGATATTAATGTTAGTGATTCAGTAAAAATGTACCTTCGTCAAATTGGTAATTATGAACTTTTAAAACAAGATGAAGAACAAGCACTAGCTAAAGCCTATCATGAAGATGGTGATTTAAGTGCAAAAGATGAACTAATTAGCAGTAACTTACGTCTTGTTGTTAGTATTGCCAAACGCTATAGTCACGCTAATATGCAGTTTCTAGATTTAATCCAAGAAGGTAATATAGGTTTAATTAAGGCTGTCGAAAAGTTCGATTATAAGAAGGGTTATAAGTTTTCAACTTATGCTACTTGGTGGATTAGACAATCGATTACTAGAGCAATTGCAGATCAAGGCCGTTCAATTAGAATTCCTGTTCATATGGTTGAAACGATTAATAAAATTAGTCGTACTCAACGTAAATTAACGCAAGAACTTGGCCGAGAAGCAACACCCGAAGAAATAAGTAAAGCACTTGATGATGAAAAAATGACTCCAGCGAGAATTCGTGAAATTCAACAAATAGCGATGGAACCTGTGAGTCTTGAAACACCAATTGGGGAAGAAAACGACTCTCATTTAGGTGATTTTGTTGAAGATAAGGAAGTTGAAAGTCCAACCGAGTTCACAAGAACATCACTTTTAAATGATGAATTATACCAAGTTATGCAAGATTTAACTCCTCGTGAGGAACGTGTTTTACGCCTACGTTACGGTTTAGATGATAATAAACCTCGAACTCTTGAAGAAGTAGGCCGCGAATTTGGTGTTACTCGTGAGAGGATTAGACAAATTGAAGCAAAAGCGATTCGAAAACTACGTCATCCAAATCGTAGTCGTAGATTAGCAGATTATCATGAGAAAGATTAATGTTATCAAGACGTTTAAAAATTATTTCTCAATTTATTGAAACTGAAGATGTAGTTGGTGATATCGGAACCGACAGCGGTCAACTACCAATCTTTTTAGCATTGCATGGACATAAATATGTTTATGCAAGTGATAATAAAAAAGGTCCATTTGACAATTTAAATAAAAAAGTCAAAGAAGCAAACTTAGAAAAAGTTATTAAAACTGCTCTTCGAGATGGGCTAGATCGTTTACCTAAAAGAGTTAATACGCTTGTAATTGCTGGATTGGGCGGCGAACTTCTTTGTGAAATATTATCAAAAGGTCAACAAAAACTTGATAATATTAAAAAACTAATTCTTGCTCCTAATAACAACGAACCAAGTGTTCGTAAAATGCTATCATTTTTAGGATTTATGATTATTGATGAAGAAGTCGTAAAAGAAGGTCGTCATTTTTATGAAATTATTGTTGCAATCAATGCAGCTTGTCCAGTTTGCAACCTTGAAACTGAATTTGGCCCGATTAATATTCGTAAAAAAACTCCTGCTTTTAAAGAAAAATGGAAGAAAATCTATCTTAGAAACGTAGCTTTGCTTAAACAAGATGAATTACCTCCCCATCGAAGACTTGAGATAATTGCAGAACAAGAAAGGATAAAAAATATCTTATGATTGAAACAAGAAAATTACTTAGATACTTTGGAAAACTTTATCCAAAACGAATTGCGAAAGAAAATCATGACTTTGTAGGTTTAATGACTGGCAAGTTACCCGAGAAAATTGAAAGGATTGTCATTTGTTTAGATTTAGATCGCTCAATTATTGAAGAAGTTTTGGTTTTTAAACCAGATATTGTTTTTACCCATCATCCCTTTATTTATGGAACACGCTTTCAAGTCTTTAAAAAAGACGAAGATAAGAAAGAATTCGCTTTGTACTTAGATGAAATTAATCTTCCGGTTTATTCACTTCATACTAACTTTGATAGCGGAAAACAAGGTATGAACGATGCGCTGGCAGAAAGATTAGAATTAATTAATATTCGCCCCTTAGAAAATAATCCAATGGCAAGAGGTGGAGAGTTAAAAGAACCGTTTAAAATCGCTGAATTTGCTAGTTTTGCTACTAAAATTCTTAATGTTCCGTATGGTTTATTGATTGATAAAGGAGAGCAACTAATTAGATCAGTCGCAATTGTAGGCGGCGCAGGTAGTCGCTCCTGGAAGGTAGCAAAAGAAGAAGGTTATGACCTTTTTATTAGTGGTGATGTACCTCATTATGTAAGAAGAGATATTGAATTAGCTAACTATAATTATCTAGATTTACCACATGAAATCGAGAACATTTTTATGGAACAATTAAAAAAAGTGCTGTTAGACTTAGATCCAGCACTTAAAATCAAAACAATTACCCATGAAATGCCTCCAAAGGTAATTAGGGTTTAAAAACCTTCTAAAAAGTGGATAATTTCATCAACTAGATGAGGTGGAGTTGAAGCTCCACTTGAAATTCCTACATAAGTTACAGCTTTTAGGTCGTTGACATCAATGTCAGCGACCGTTTTTATTCTTTTTACAACACTATCTGGGTGAGTTAATTTAGCAATTTCAACTAACTTAGCAGTATTACTTGATTGATCACCGCCGACAATATAAATAAGATCAACTTCTCCGGGTATTTTCATTACAGCTTCTTGGCGTAGTCTTGTAGCATTACAAATCTCATCAACTATTCTTGCCCCAGGGATTCTTTGCATAATTCTTTGATGATATGATTGTATTTCAAAAATTGATAGAGTAGTTTGATTTATTACATAAGGTGATTCGTCAGTAATTTTTGAAAAATCAAAATCCTTATTATTTGTATATAAGAAGATGTTATTACTAATTGAAAGAGCAGCCTCAACTTCAGGGTGACCTTTTTTCCCTATATAAATAACCTGATGACCTTTTAAGAGGTTTTCCTTGATTTTATCTAGATTTAATTGAACCATTTTACAAGTAGCATCATGAACTATTAAGTTTCGTTCATGTGCTATTTTATTAAATTCAACAGGATGACCATGAGCCGTGAAAATAAGATGAGTTGATGGGTCAACATTCCTTAAAAAATCAATTAATTCACTCTTAAGTCCTTTTTTAGTAGATATTTGGTTATATTCAAGTAGTTTTGTGACTTCATCATTATGCACTAACATACCAACGACAACAATTTTCGCCTTAGGAAAATCATTCCTAACCTTTAATGCTAGATCAATTGCCCTTGTTACTCCAAAGCAATATCCTTGTGGTTTTGCAACAAATAATCTCATAGTCTTCCTCATGCATATAATAACACAAAAACACCATTTTATAGTATAATAACGGCTGAGGAAAAGATGGCGTTATTTAAGCAATTTAATTTAAAAACAGAACTTGTCGATGTTTTAGCTGAACTAGGTTATATAAATCTAGCACCAGTACAAGAAAAAGTGATTCCAATCGCTCTACGCGGTGAATCTCTTTTAGCACGTTCAGAAACTGGATCAGGTAAGACACATGCTTTTTTAGTTCCAATTTTAAATAAATTAAATGCTGATATAAATGAGGTTCAAGCAATAATCCTTGCTCCTACAAGAGAACTGGCTAAACAAATCTATGATTTTTCAACTGAAATTAATCTAAAATTTGGAAATTTCCGCATTTTACTTCTTGCTGGAGGTATTGAAAAGACTCGTAATATCGCACAAATGTCATTAGGTCCTCAACTTATAATCGCTACACCTGGTCGTTTAAAAGATATAGGATTTGTTAATAGCGTTATTACTCTTAGAACCGTAAAAACACTAGTATTAGATGAAGCTGATATGCTTATGGATTCAGGGTTTTTACCAATTGTAAATGAAATATTGCTTCAACTAGATAGTCCGCAAATAATGATTTTTTCTGCAACTATTCCTAAAACGCTAAATTCAATTATTGAACATTATGTTGGTTCTTCACATATTATCGAAATGAGTGATGTCTATCAAACTAGCGAACGTGTTAAACATCATTTAATCGATGTTCACCATCAAAATCGTTTTGAAATCGTTCGCGACTTTATAAAATGGCGTAATCCATATTTACTTTTAATTTTCTGCTCTGAAGTTGAAGAGGTTGATAATTTATTTAAATATTTAGTAAATAGCGGAATAAAATGTGGCATTTTACACGGTAATTTAACTCCTAGAGAACGAAAACAAATGCTTCGAAGAATTCGTAATGATGAATTTAGAATAATAGTTGCAAGTGATATTGCCGCTCGTGGGATAGATATTCCTAACATTAGCGATGTTCTTAATGTTAATTTCCCGCGAGATCACGCATTTTATTTCCATCGCGCAGGAAGAACAGGTCGTTTTGATCAAGAAGGAGATTGTTTTTCCTTTTATGATCACGATAGTTTAAAAACTGTTGAAAAACTTGAATCTCTTGGTGTAAGTTTTAATGTTTTACGGTTTAGTAATGGCACCTTTATTGAAACTGAAATTGAAAAACCAAAAACTAAACCAAAAACAGATTCACAAAAAGAACTTGATAATAAAATACAACGTACAATCGCAAGAACTCGCTCGAATGTTGTTAAACCAGGTTATAAAAAGAAAGTAAAACAAGCTGTCGATAAAGTTAAAAGACGTCATCGAAGAGAAATGATAAAAAAAGATATTCAACGACAAAGACGCGAAAAGTACAAGAAAGGATCTTAAAATGAATAAAGAATTAATTTTAGGCTGTCATGTATCTTTAAGTAGCCCAGATTATTATTTAGGTTCAGTTAATGAAGCACTCTCATACGGAGCGAATACTTTCATGATTTATACCGGCGCTCCGCAAAATAGTTATCGTTTACCTACTGAACGGCTAAATATTAATAAAGGTAAAGAAGCGCTTAAAAAAAGTGGCATGAATAGCGATCATATTATCGCTCATGCCCCGTACATTATTAATTTAGGTAATTCAGTTAATCCAAGTACCGCTGAACTAGCAGTCGATTTTTTAAAGAAAGAATTACAAAGAGTAGCTGACTTTGGTATTAAAACTCTTGTCCTTCATCCTGGTTCTCATGTTGGAGCAGGTGAAGAAGAAGGGATGAAACAAATAATCAAAGGGTTAAACGAAGTTTTAGCAAATGATCACAATGATGATGTAATAATTGCCCTTGAAACAATGGCAGGAAAAGGTAGTGAAATCGGCTATAAATTCGAACATATCCGTCATATCATCGACAATGTTGATAGACCAGAACGACTTGGTGTATGTTTAGATACCTGTCATATTAGTGATGCAGGATATGATGTAACAAAAGTTGATGAAATATTAAAAGAATTTGATGAAAAAATTGGCTTAGGGCGTTTAAAAGTCGTTCATATTAATGATAGTAAAAATGAACGAGGAGCAAGAAAAGACCGTCATGAAAATCTTGGCTATGGGACGATTGGCTTTGAAACAATTAGTAAATATGTTCATCATCCCTTACTAGCACATATCCCTAAAATATTAGAAACGCCATATTATGATAAAAAACCGCCTTATAAGGCGGAGATTGCTATGTTAAGAGCAAATCAATTTAATAAAAATTGGCGAGACTCTCTATAGAGGCTCGCCTTTTTCTAATGCTTTTTTAATGGCTTGAAAAGTTTCTTCACTAATATCGTGTTCAAACTTACAAGAATCTTCCTCAGCTATACGAGGGTCAACACCAAGCTTAATGAAAAACTCGGTTAAAACACGGTGTTTTTCATATATGTCTTCAGCGACTTTTCTTCCTTTTTTGGTTAGAAGAAGTTCGCCGTTAGGACCTTCTTTTAAAAAGCTTTTTGTTTTTAATTCATTTAAAGCTTGTGAAACAGTTGATTTTGCCTTTTTTGTTTCTTTGACAATATCAACAAATCGAACTGTTTCTTGTGTTTCTTTAAGGCGAAGTATTGTTTCTAAATACATCTCGCCGGATTCATAAATTTTCTTACTCACTTATACTCTTGCAACCTTATTATTTTGGTATTTTTGGTATAGGAAATATCCAACTACCGCTAAACCTAAGATAGCAAGAATAATAAATAATGTCCACCACCAACTACCGATTAGATAGATGAAACTTGAAATTACATAAGATACTACTAACCAGAATATTATTGTTCCTATGAATTGTTTTCTTGTTAATTCGGCCTTAGCAGTGGCTACTGCCGCCATACAAGGAATAGTAGTCATGTTAAAAACGATAAAAGAAAGTAAGGCAGGTAAGTTAATGTTAGTTAACTGAATCATCGCCGTTACACTATCGACATCGCTATCACCACCAATGGTAATTAGACCGGCTGCTGCTAAAGAAGCAGCAATTGTTCCAAATGTTCCAATTGCATTTTCTTTAGCAATTAAGCCTGTTACAGCTGCAGCGATAAAGACCCACCCGTATTTTGTAAGTTGGCTACCAAAACCTAAAGGAGTAAATAAAGGTCGTACTAATTGAGCAACATTCATTAAAATACTTTGTTCAATTTGGCTATCTTCTAAGAACTCCCAATTGAAACTAAAGTGAGCTAAAAACCATACTACAACTGAAGAAACAAGAATAATAGTAAAGGCTTTTTTAACAAAGTGTTTAGCCTTATCGTATAGATGTATAAATAATGCTTTTGCTTTTGGCAAACGATATGGCGGTAATTCCATAATAAATGGTGTAGTTTCACCTTTTAACATGGTTTTACGCATAATAATTGCAGTAATCATTGCTAAAACAACACCAATTGCATACATTGAAAAGACAATTATATCAACGTTTCCTACACCAAAATATTGGACGATTCCACCAGAAACCGCGAGTAGAATCGGAACTTTTGCACCGCAGCTAAAGAATGGAATAACTCTAATTGTTGCAACGCGCTCATGTTCGCTTTTTAGTGTTCTTGCATTAATCATTGCAGGAATTGAACAACCAAAGCCCATAAGCATTGGGATAATTGAGCGACCTGAAAGACCGAATTTTCGGAAAATACGATCTAAATTAAAGGCGACTCGAGCCATATAGCCAGTATCTTCAAGAAGGGAAATGAAGAAGTATAAAACAATAATTTGTGGTAAAAACGATAAAACAGCAAAGACACCTGCTAAGATACCATCAAATAGAAGGCCTCCAAGCCAAGCTGGCCCTTTATAAATACTTGCTAATCCATCTGAGATGCTATTACAAGCTAATTCTAATAGATTAAATAAAATTACACCTGGCGAATTTATACCCCCCTCACCAAATACACCTTCAAATGCAGTTCCAGGTAGAGTTACAAAATCTTCACCAAGAAGACCGCCAATAAAAAGGAAGTTTTCAGAAAATGTAAGATGGAAAATAATGAATACAATCGCTATAAAGATCGGAATACCGAATATACGATGTGTAAGAATTTTATCAGCTAAACCAGTACGGCTTAATTTACGTTTCTTTTTACTTGGTGTAGTTTCCTCTTTAGTGACAACGGAAACAACACCTTCTAAATTAGCAACAATCCATCGATATCTTGCATCCGCGATAAAAGCTTCTACATCATCATTAAAAGTAGTAGAAGTGAACTTGAAATCGCTGTTTTTAAGAAACTTCAGTGCTTCTGGATGCTTTTTTATTTCATATTCGTCATTTTCTAAAAGTTTAATAGCATGAAATAGAGGTTCAACGACTTCATTGCTACGGAAATTTTCTTCAAGCAAGTTAATCGTTTCACTAATTTCGCTATTTTCTAATACCGTTCGTGCTTTTCTTTTCTTTTTAGCGTTTTTTCTAACTGCTTCAATGAGTTCATTAATTCCTTCTTCACGAAGAGCAGAAATTGAAATAACTGGAACTCCTAAACGCTTTTCAAGTAATTTAACATCAATTTGCTTTCCACTTTTTTGAAGTTCATCACTCATATTAAGTGCTATAACAAGCGGAATATTAGTTTCTAATAGCTGAGTAGTTAAATATAAACTTCTCTCTAGCGTCGTTGAGTCAATGATATTAATAATAATGTCACAGTTTTTCCCTAATAAATAATCACGAGAAATAATTTCCTCGGTTGTATAGGGAGAAAGTGAGTAAATACCTGGTAAGTCAACGATTGAGATTGCTTCATTAGTTCGGTCTTTTCTATATAATCCCTCACGTTTTTCGACTGTTACACCAGGCCAGTTACCAACATGTGCACGAGCACCTGTAAGAATATTAAAAAGGGTCGTTTTACCGCTGTTTGGTTGACCCGCAAGTGCTACTTTAATCATTCTAAAACCTCCACTTCAACGAGAAGAGCTTCGTCTTTTCGTAATGAAAGATGATAACCACGAATTAAAATTTCGATTGGATCTCCAAGTGGAGCACACTTTAAAAGTGTAACTTCAATAGATGGAGTAACGCCCATATCAAAAAGTCTTTTACGAACGTGGCCTTCACCATGTACCGCCACTACGCGGCCTGTTTGATTGTACTTTAAATTGCATATAGTTTTCATAATGGTTCGCCTCACCGAACTAAAGATAGTATAAGAAAAGGTTGAACAGATGTCAACCAAATTTGTAAAGAAAATTTATAACAAAGTTATTTAAAAGATTCTATCTCTTTTTTTAGCCTTGTAAAGGCATCTTTTTCATCGATTGTATCGATGACGTGACCTTTTTTAAAAAGCACCCATTTCATTTTGCCACCTGCTAGACCAATATCAGCATGTTTTGCTTCACCTGGACCATTAACAGGACAGCCCATAACTGCGACAGTAATTTTTTTATTTGTATATTCTAGTAATTCAAGTACTTGACTAGCTACTTTTTTAACATCCACCTCAGTTCGTCCACATGTCGGACAACTAATAAGAGTTGGATAGTTTGGATATAGTCCAATATCATGAAGAAGTCTTTTACAAACTTTAATTTCTTCCTGTGGACTATCAGTTAAAGAAATACGAATCGTATCTCCGATTCCTTCAAGAAGAAGTGGCGAGAGGCCAGCGACACTGCGAATAACACCAACCTCTTTAGTTCCGGCCTCAGTAATGCCTAAATGAAGCGGATATTTAAATGTTTTACTAGCTAAGCGATAAGCTGCAATAGTTTCTTTAACATCACTTCCTTTTAAAGATAAAACAATGTCAGTAAAGCCCATATCTTCAATGATTTTAACGTGTTTTTTTGCACTATTAACAAGATGAATATGGGTGACTTTTTCGCCTTCTTTAATAATTTCTTTATCTAAAGATCCTGAATTAATACCGATGCGAATCGAAACATTAGCTTTTTTACAGGCATCTACTACTTGCTGAATTTTATCAATTGAACCAATATTACCGGGGTTAATACGAATTTTATCAGCACCATTTTCAATAGCAAGAAGTGCTAAACGATAATCAAAATGAATATCTGCAATTAGAGGAATAGAAACATGTTTTTTAATCTCTTTTAGTGCTAATGCGTCTTCTTTATCAACGATAGAAACACGCATTAAATCAGCTCCTAAACGAGCACAATCGTTAATTTGTTCACATATCTCGCTTACTTTACTAGTTTTAATATTACACATACTTTGAATTAAAACAGTATTTGTACCACCGATTGTAAGATTGCCGACTTTAATTTTATTTGTTTCAGTTCGTTTCATATCTTCTCCGATATTTCCATTTTATTATAGCATTTAATTGCTAAGATAATAATTCATCTTTATTCTAGTATTTAATTATTTTATGTGCTACAATACAAGCCGTATTAGTGGAGGTAGATAAATGCGTACTCGAATTATGTTAAGATGTACCGAATGTAACGAAGAAAATTATTTAAGTAGTAAAAATAAAAAGAACGTTCCAGATCGGCTTGAATTAAAAAAATATTGCCCACGTTGCAATAAAAACACTTTACATAGAGAAAAAAGATAAAGCTACGGCTTTATTTTTTTACAATATATAAATATTTATGGTTATTCATTTAACATTTCCACAAAATCTACAAGCTGCTAATTGTTATTTAGTCACTAGCAAAGAAGGAGTAATTGTAGTTGATCCAGGTTCAAAAGACCCTTCCCTTGCTAATATGATTAAAGAAAAATACGATAAAGTTATAGCAGTTTTAATTACACATGGCCACTTTGATCACTCAAAAGGTGCTAGTTTACTTCAAGCTACCTTTAATTGTCCCGTTTATGTTCATAAAGAAGATGAAGAATGGTTAACAAACCCTATAAAATATCAAAAAAGTCTCTTTTTTATGCAAATTGGTGAACCTCTTAAAGAAGGTCTAGTATCAATAAGTGATGGTGATGAACTTAAAATAGGTGATTTTACATTTGAAGTTATTCATACACCGTTTCATTCAAAAGGAAGTGTTTGTTATTTACTTAAAGAACATAATATTCTTTTTACCGGCGACACTCTTTTTAATGGAACTATAGGAAGAGTTGATCTAGTAACAAGTGAACCCGAAAAAATTTCTGAAAGTCTTAGTAAAATAAAAAAGCTAGATCCTAAGCTTCTAATTTATCCAGGCCATGGAGATAAACCAACTATTTTACGACACGAATTAGAGACCAATCCATACTTATTAATGTGATATTTGTTCTATTTGTTATAAATAACATATAATGATATAATTTTAATGAAAAAGAGGTGATAAAAAATGATTAACGTAACTGAATTAAGACCTGGCAATTATTTTATTGAAGCAGGCAATCTCTACAATGTACTAGATATTTTACTAAATAAAACTGCGATGAGAAAAATGGTCGCTAAATTAAAAGTAAAAAATGTACGTACAGGTGCAATTACTGAATTAACTTTCAACTCTGGTTATCAAATTGATCGTATTTCAATTAGTAAAAAGACAATGTCATATCTTTATGATGCTGGTGATGGTCTTGTTTTTATGAACAATGATACATTTGAACAAGTTGAAGTTCCAAAAACCATGCTTGAATGGGAAATGCAATTCCTTGTCGAAGGTCATGAAGTTGAAATTGCTTCATACGAAGGCGAACTTTTAGGTATAACCTTACCTGCTAAGGTTGCCCTAAAGATTACCGAATGTGATCCAGGTGTTCGTGGGAACACTGTTCAAAACGCAACTAAAGATGCAGTTTGCCAAACTGGTCTTCGTATACGTGTTCCATTATTTATTGAGGAAGGAGAAGTAGTTCTAGTAAGAACCGATAACGGCGCTTACGATGGACGAGCATAATTATGATTATTTTAATGTCTACTGGTGGAATTATTGGTATTGGCGTTGGAGCCTTAGTGCTAGGCTTAGTTCTTGGTTTCTTTATTTCTAGAAAAGTTTTCCAAGTTCAACTAAAGAAGAATCCGCCTATTTCAGAAAAACAAGTTCGTGCAATGCTTTCTGCTACTGGGCGTAAGCCAAGTGAAGCACAAGTGCGTGCTGTTATGCGCTCAATGAAGCAATAACTACATATTTAGTAAGAAAAAAATGCGACATTATTAATTAGTGTCGCTTTTTTATTACTTATTTTATTACTGACTAACTACCAATAAACTACTAAAAGATAACCAAACTATCTTAACCAAGTAATTTTTCGTTCGGTACCTTTAATAATTCGTTTAATATTTGACGAATGTAAAATGATTAATACCGCACATGTTAAAGCTAAGAAAAAAGGATACCACCAAGTTATATAAACAAGAGGATAAAATGTAATATTAGCTAGAGAGGGTATCATAACAACTAGACTCATGACAGAAATTGTTAATGAACCAGTAATACTTGAAAGAGAAACCATTTTTTTAAGTTTAAGAATAGTAACAAAAACAATAAATGCTACAAGAAAAACTAACCAGTTTGTTGCAAGAGCAAAACCAGCGATTCCGCTGACGGCTTTTCCGCCTCTAAACTTATGGAAAATTGGAAAACAATGACCAAGAGTAAGTGAAAAACAAGCAATATATATGGTGAAATTAGGATTTACAAGATCTCCTAATGAAGTAAAACGAAGGATTAAAGTCAGAGCCCAGTGAAATATTACCATCTTTAAAATATCGATAATAATAACAGCAGCACCAGCTTTTTTTCCTAAGATACGGCCAGCATTTGTCCCACCTGCATTACCTGAACCATGATCGCGTATATCAACTTTATAAAAAATGCGCCCAATTAAAATAGATGTTGAAACAGATCCGATTAAATAACCGCATATAATCGCACCAAATATAATTAAGACGCTATATAAAGTTTCCATTTTTGCCTCATTTTTCTAGTTTTGGACTTTGTCCTTAAATACTATATCACAAATGAGTTAATTCTCCACTTATATGAAAAAACATTTTTAAAAGTGCTAATTAAAAAGTATAATGAAAATGCGATTTCAAAATCGGGCTTAAAGTTTTATAAAACTTTGGTATAATAAGATACGAAATTATGTAAAGGATAATTTGATATGACTGATAAATTAAAAAACACCACATATACTGCTGATTCTATTGATGTTTTAGAAGGTTTAGAAGGCGTAAGAAAACGCCCTGCAATGTATATTGGTTCAACAAACACAGCTGGCTTACATCAACTTGTTTGGGAAGTTGTCGATAACTCAGTTGATGAAGCAATGAATGGACACGGAGATAAAATTTCAGTCACTATTCATAAAGATGGATCAATTAGCGTTCAAGATGATGGACGTGGTATTCCAACAGGAATTAATAAAAAAACCGGCTTACCAGCGGTACATTTGATTTTTACAACGCTTCATGCTGGTGGAAAATTTTCTGAAAGCTCTTATAAAACAAGTGCTGGTCTTCATGGCGTAGGAGCTGCTGTTACTAATGCGCTAAGTGAATGGCTTGATGTAACCGTTTGGCGCGAAGGGAAAGTTCATCATTTACGTTATGAAAATGGTGGAAAGCTTGTACAACCTCTTGAAATTATTGGTAATACAAATAGAACTGGTACCCTTGTTACTTTTAAACCAGATCCTGAAATTTTTAAAACTGTTGAATTTAAGTGGGATACAATTACATCACACCTTCAAGAACGTGCGTTTCTTTTAAAGAAAGTTAATTTCTTTATTAAAGATGAACGAACTGGCCTAGAAGAAAAATTCTATTATGAAAATGGACTTTTTGAATACATGGAAATCATAAATCAAAATAAAAAGCCCATAAGTTCGGTTATTTATTTTGAAGAAATAGTTGATGTCACTGGCATTAATCGTGCTAATTTTAAAATGGAAATTGAAATAGCGATGCAATATTGTATCGAGGACTATAGTGAAACGGTGCTTTCTTATGTAAATAATGTAAGAACAAAAGATGGCGGTACTCATGAAACCGGTTTTAGAACAGGTCTTACTCGATGTGTAAACGATTTTGCAACAGAAAATAATTTACTGCGCGGAAAACAAAAACTTGAAGGAAGTGATATCCGGGAAGGATTAACTGCAATTATTTCGCTTCGAATTCCTGAAGAACCAACTGAATTTGAAGGTCAAACTAAAGGAAAATTAGGAACCCCAGAAGCCTTTAGTGCACTAAATAACTTTATCTACAATAAATTAACATACTACCTTCATGAAAATCGTGAATTTACAGTTGCTTTAGTAAAAAAATGTACTGATGCTCAAGCTGCTAGACTTGCAGCAAGAAAAGCAAAAGAAACATTAAGAAAAACAAAAAAACCGCGAAATGAGATGATTTTAAGCGGCAAATTAACACCTGCTCAAAGTAAAGACTACTCACGAAACGAACTCTTTATCGTTGAAGGTGATAGCGCAGGTGGTACCGCGCGCAGTGGTCGTGATCGTGAATTTCAGGCTATTTTACCGCTTCGTGGAAAACCGCTTAATACTGATACAAATACTGTTGAAAAAATGTTAAAAAATGAAGAGTTTGCTACCCTTATTAACACAATTGGTGCAGGCTTTGGTAAAGACTTTGATATTAGTGAATCGCGTTATGGAAAAATCATTATTATGACTGACGCTGATACTGATGGTGCCCATATTCAAACTCTCTTATTAACATTTTTCTATCATTATATGACACCTTTATTAAAAGCAGGTATGATTTATTTAGCAGCCCCACCCCTATATCGAGTTTATAAATATCAAAAAGGTGAACTTGTTTATCGCTATGCCTGGGATGATAAAACCCTAGAAGAAGCCAAACAAGAAATAGGTGCTAACTATAAAATTAATCGCTATAAAGGGTTAGGAGAAATGAACGCTGAACAACTTTGGGATACAACAATGAATCCTGAAAATCGTAGTTTGATTCGTGTAAATATTGAAGATCCACTCCTAGTTGCGATGAGAGTTCGTGTTCTTATGGGTAAAGATCCATCAGTTAGAAGAAAATGGATTGAAGAAAACATTGACTTTAACGCATACGATGAATTCATAGAAGAGGTTAGATAAAATGAGTAAGAAAACTAAAAAAACAACTAAAAAAGTTGTTAAACAACCTCAAATCGAAGAACATATCATCGAAATGCCAATGGAAGAAATCATGGGTGATCGTTTTGGCTTATATGCTAAAGAGGTCATCCAAAATAGAGCAATTCCTGATGTTAGAGACGGGCTAAAACCAGTTCAAAGACGGATTGTTTATTGTATGTATGATGAAGGAAACGTCCATACAAAGCCAACTCGCAAGTGCGCCCATTCCGTCGGGGCGGTTATGGGCCGCTATCACCCACACGGTGATAGTTCAATTTATGAAGCACTTGCGCGTCTATCTCAACCTTGGAACCTCCGTTATCCTTTAATTGATTTTCAAGGTAATAATGGTTCAATTGATGGGGATGCACCGGCTTCATATCGTTATACCGAAGCTAGACTTAATGAACTAAGTGAATTATTAATACGAGACATTGATAAAAACACCGTTGATAAACAACTTACTTTTGATGATGTTGATCTTGAGCCCGTTGTTTTACCGTCTCGCTTTCCTAATTTACTTTTAAATGGTTCGCAAGGTATTGCAGTAGCAGTTGCAACCGAAATTCCTCCTCATAACATGAAAGAAGTTGTCGAGGCAATTATTTATCGAATCACACATAAAAAGGCAACTATTGAAGATTTACGTGAATTTATTAAAGGTCCAGATTTCCCAACCGGCGGGATTGTTTATAAAAGTGACGGCCTAGATAAGATTTATACAACAGGCCGCGGAAGAATTGAAATTGAAGCAAGATGGGAAATTGTTAATGAAGATAATCTGCAAAAAATGGTCATAACTGAAATTCCCTATCAAGTTAATAAATCAATTATTCTTCGAGATATAGGTAATATTATCGAAAAGAAAGCAATCGATGGTCTTTTAGAACTTCGCGATGAAAGCGACCGTAAAGGTTTACGAATTGTCGTTGACTTAAGAAAAGACGCCAATAGCGAAGTTATCACTGAATATCTACTTAATAAGACGCTTCTTAGAACTAGTTATAACGCTAATGTTGTTGCGATTGCAGATAATAGACCCCAAACCCTAAATTTACTTCAAATTGTTGATTACTATATTGACCATCAAGTCGAAGTTATTAGACGAAGAAGCGAATTTGATCTAGAACGGCTCTTAAAAAGGCTTCATATCGTCGATGGTTTAATGAAAGCTATCAGTATTTTAGATGATGTTGTAAAACTAATTCGTAAAAGTAAAGATAAAGCCAACGCTAAAGAAAATTTAATTGTAGCTTTTGATTTTACAGCTGAGCAAGCAGAAGCAATTTTAACGATGCAGTTATATCGATTAAGTAATACTGATATTACAACGTTAGTTAATGAAAAAGATAGCATCGAAAAAGAAATTAGTAATTTACGTGAGATATTAGCAAATGAAAATGCCCTTAACCGCGTTTTGATTAACGACTTAAAAGAAATTAGTAAAAAATTTGGTGATGATCGTCGTACCTCAATTAAGGAACGAGGCGAAATTATTGAAATTGATAAACGCGACTTAATTGCAGATGAAGATGTTATGATTGCAATTACGCGAGATGGCTACTTAAAGCGAAGTTCAATGCGCTCATATGTATCAAGTGGAGAAAATGCTCTACCTGGAATTAAAAGCGGTGATCTTCTTGTAATGGCAGATGAAGCAAATAATAAAGATACGATTATTGTATTTACTAATAAAGGGAATTATTGCTATATCCCTGTATATACAATTCATGAAGGTCGCTGGAAAGATGAGGGCAAACACTTAAATTATATTGTTACTTTAAGTCCTGATGAAAAACTAATAAAAGCCTTTGTAATCAAAGAATTCCGTGATGATCTCTACTTTACAATGGTTACTGGTAAAGGACGAATTAAACGTAGTTTGATTAGTGAATTTACCGCGATTCGTTTCTCTAGACCGCTTATTTGTATTCGCTTAAGTAAGGGTGATTATCTTGTTGATGTTGTTGCAACAAGCGGAAATAGTGATCTAGTCGTCGTTACTAGAAATGGAAGCGCTAGTTATTATAATGAAAACGAAGTTAGCCCACTTAGTTTAAAAGCAGCTGGCGTTAAAGCTATATCACGACTTAAAAATGATGCAATTATTGGTCTAGTTTCAGTTCATCCAGGCGAAAAGATTCGTCTTGGAATTCTAACTAATAAAGGTCATGTCCGGCTTGTAGATGTTAATCATCTTGAAATAACAGCACGTCTAGGCAAAATGCAGTATGTTATGCGCTCATTTAAAAGCGATGTTCATAATATTGTTGGAGTTCTTGCAATTGATAAAACACTTGAAGATAGTCTTATTGCCTACAATCTAACGGATAATAATAACCTTGTTCCAGTCGTTATTGATGATGTTAAACTAACCTCAACAGATAAATACGCTAAACAAAATATTGATCAACTTGGAAAAGGTGAAGTTTTTGTAGGACTCTACCGTATGTTAGTTAGAACGATAAGTTCAGACACTAAAGCACATGAACCTGTAATTCAAACAGAAGTTGCGACAATTAAAACAATAGAAAAATCAACTAAACGTAAAGAAGTTGAATACGAACAAATGTCAATTTTTGACATTTTAGAAGACGATTAAACTTAAAATATTATATATTTAATATTACATATCATGTATTATTTTAAAGAACAAAAAGTTCTTTAAGTTTAATTTTGTCTTCATATACTATAAAATAGTAATGAGGAATTAATATGTCAAGATATACCCCAACTTATCATGCTCAATCAGTATATGAAATTCCGCCTGCTTTTTATAAAAAAATCGGCGTTAAGAACATTATTATTGATCTTGATAACACCCTAGATTCTTATCGCTCACTTTCTCCTAGTGAGCGAGCGATTAACTTAATCGCTAGTTTAAAAAATGCCGGCTTCAATGTCATAATTGTAACAAACAATAAAAAAAGACGTGTTGAAGGTTATGCTAATGAATTGGAAGTTAACTTTCTTTATTCGGCTAGAAAACCATTTGCCTTTAAATTCAATAAATTATTTGAAAAACATGGGCTTAAAAAAGAAGAAACAATTTTAATCGGTGATCAACTTATTACTGATGTTAGAGCAAGTAAGCGAGTAGGAATTCGCTCGATTCTAACTGAGAAAATTGTTAAAGAAGATCAATGGACAACGCACTTTAACCGTCTATTTGATCGACCAATAAGAAAAAAGTTAGCAAAACAACATAAATTACGTAATTGGAGGGAAGATTATGAATGAAAATGTAAAAAAAGCTAAACGATGCTATGGATGTGGAGCAGCACTTCAGACCGTTGATGAAAATTTAGAAGGCTATGTACCTGAAAATCTTTTCAATGAACGGGATGTCCTTTTATGTCAGCGCTGTTTTAAGTTAAGAAATTATAACGAAGACACCCCTATAGAACCAGTAATTAGTGAAGATTTCTTTAAATTACTTGAGCAAGCGCAAGCAAGTAATGCCCTTTTTGTTTATGTTGTTGATCTTTTTAACTTTGAAGCTAGTTTTAATCGCGAAATTAATAAGGCTTTACAAAAGTCAGATGTTATTCTTTTTGGTACTAAAAGAGACTTATTACCAAAATCGGTAAAAGATGAAAAACTTATTGAATTTTTAAAAGAAAGAGCAGAAGCGGCTTCTTTAAAAGTTCGTGAAATATTTATTACAAGTGCGACCAAAAACTTTAATTTAAAAGAAATTTTACCACGTTTACAAGACTATGGATTCAAGCGCAATATTTATGTTATTGGCTCAGTTAGTAGCGGTAAAAGTTCACTTATTAACGCCTTTTTAAAGGTTTATAAAAATGAAACATCACACTATATTACAACAAGTATTTATCCAAATACGACGTTAAAAGTAATTGAAATCCCTCTTGATGAGAAAGTTTCAATTTTTGATACGCCTGGCCTAGCAATCAGCAATAGCATGCTTGGTCTTATGGAGCGAGAAGTAATTAGAGATATTGTTCCACGAACAGAAGTAAAGCCACGCGTTTATCAATTATTGCCTCAGCAAAGCTTATTAATTGGTGGAATTGCTAGGATCGATTTTCTAAGTGGGTCTAGAACTTCATTTACATTATATGTTTCTAACGATGTTAAGGTAATAAGAACTCAGCTACGTTGGGCAAATCAAACATTTGCTAATTTGATTAAATATAAAAAGATTCGACCAATCTCGAAAAAAATTAAATCAATTGCTGATTTAGATGCTTTTGATATTCTTGTTGGGGAAGGTCAAAAATGTGACATTTCATGGACTGGTTTAGGTTGGGTTTCTTTTAAAGAAAATAACCAAAAGATTCGAGTTTATGCTCCTCAAGGGGTCTCGATCGCTCATAATAAGAGTAAAATTTAGAGGATTCTATGTTAACAAAAGAACAAGTTAAGTTTTTAAAAAAAGAAGCTCAAAAACTAGACACTCATTATCAAATTGGTAAAAACCTTATTGGTCCTAATCAAATTGAATTAATTGATAATGGTTTACGTGCACGGGAGTTAATAAAAATTACTATTCAAAAAAGTGCAGTTGATGAGATACCTAAAATCATCGAACATTTAACACTTGTTTTAAACTGCGAACTAGTTGAAAAAAGAGGTCATGTAATCACTCTATTTCGTCAAAATCTTTTAAATCCGAGGTATAAATTACCAAAATGAAACGAATAATCTTCGGTGGCTCTTTTGACCCGATTCATCGTGGTCATTTTCTAATGGCAAAAAGAGCTAAAGAAGAACTAAATGCGGATATTGTTGAATTTGTTATTGCACCATCTTCTAGATGGAAAAAAATGAACGCTAATGAAGAACATCGTCTTAATATGATGAAAAAAGCTCTTCATGACATCCCTTGGGCTCATATTTCAATAGTTGAACTTAAGAAGAAGTCAAAAACAAACTACACTTTTGATACATTAGAAATATTAAAAAGTAAGCATCCTAAAGATGAATTTGCCCTTTTAATAGGTAGCGATCAAGCTAATCAATTCGATAAATGGTATAAACCTGATGAAATTGCTGCTTTAGCAGAAGTAGTTGTTTATCTTCGTGAAGATTACCCTCTTAACGAAGAGAATAAAAAGCGCTTTAGAATGCGTGTAATTAAGGGCGAAACCTTTAATGTCTCATCAAGTGCGATTAGATCACTAAATTCCTTAGATACTAAAGAAGAAGTCGTTGATTATATAGTAAAAAATAGACTATATTTTATGAAAATTGTTTCTAAGTTCATTGGAGAGAAGCGAATTTCGCACTCTTTTGAAGTTGCAAAATTAGCTCGTAAAATCGCTGTTTCTAACAATTTAGATGCTGAAAAAGCTTTTGTAGCTGGCCTTCTTCATGATATTGGCAAAGAAGTAGCCCCTAATCGCCAAACTGCCATTATGAATAAGTATTATCCTGAATATGTTCATTTATACCGGTGGATTCATCATCAATTTCTTGGAGAGTATATTGCAAAGACGACATTTAATATTACTGATGAGGAATTATTAACTGCTATTAAGTTTCATGCTACTGGAACGACAAACATGTCACCTTTAGCAATGATTTTATATTCAGCAGATAAAATTGAACCAACAAGAGGTTTTGATTCCCGTGATTTAATAGAGGCATGCTTAAAAGATTATGAGTCTGGCTTCATAATTGTCTTACAAGCAAACAAAGAATTTTTGCTTAGTAAAAAACTAGACATTCACAACGAACTTACAAAAGCATGTATGGAACAATATTTAGATTAGTTAATATTCCAACTAACAATTTGAAGAAGTTTTGCACTAGGCGAAACTTTTTTCTTTATCTTAAAAACGATTGTAGTTATCAACGCTTGATAGAAGGAAAATATTTTATTCTCTATTATATAAGGAGGTTATTTCTTTCTTATTATAATTATTTGGTGAGAATAACTAATTTTCCGAATATATAGTTAGTTGTAATAATACATATTATGTTAACGGATAGTAGTATTTTACGATGTTATGTTTGTTTTTCTTAAAAAGACATATTAACCAACAATCTAAGTAACTGTTTTTAAATGCTTGAAAAGTGGGTTTATCCACAGTTTTCCACAACTTACGAACTACTTATAAACTACTAATTAACTACTTTTTGTAGTTCTTCGTTTAATTAATATAGTTTGTTTCGAAGTAATTTAAAATAACTTTCGATTATTATTTCCATTTGCTTTTCAGTTAAGATTGCTACTGGAACACGGTTTGGCCGTTGGTCTTCAGGAACATTTTCAAGACCAATTAATGCTTTTGCGTAAATGCGAACTTTATCAATTGCTCTTATTTGACTAATTAAAGCAATGCTCTCATAGTTACTAAATCGCCACTGTAGATTACCGATATTTATTCTCCAACTACTATCTTTAATGTCTGTATCACGAATACTAACCAATGGACAAACTAATGCCGTTTGTGTTTTCTCATTGGAATTATGAAGAATTACTCCATAGTGTCGCCCTTTTAGTTCAGCGCCAACGCTTCCGCCATAGTCGATTTCAAAGACATCACCTTGCCTTAAATCGTACTGAAGTTCATTATTAATTAAAAAACGTTCATAACGAACACAGTTAGCGAGCCAATCATTGATTGCTTCAAGGGTATCACTAGATAGTAATTCTTTTGGTTTTTCATTGCTTTCTTGCCTAATTTTAGCAAAACGACGCTTATTATCGCGCCGTTTATGATCGTTATTATAATAGTTCATAATTTTCTCTCAACCTCCTTATAATCAATAAATTGAAGGTTATTTGAGAAATCGTATCATATTATGTTTTTTTGAAAAATTTCTTAGTTAAATATATTGCAATATCTATCATACCAACGAGGAAAATTGCTATTAGTGTATATGCGAACATTTCTTTATATAATATATCTTCCTGGGCTAAACGTAGGGCAAATCCTAAACCATAAATAGATCTATTACCCGATATGATTTCTGACATGATCATAACCTTCATACCAAGACCTAAGCTTTGTACAAAGCCTAGTTTAATCATTGGCGATGCTAAGGGTATTTTAACCTTAAATAATGACTTAAATTCATTGTCACCGTCTACTTTAAGAGCGTCACATATTGTTTGATCTATATTTGTAAGGCCAGAAACAACTGCCTCATAAATAAGAGGAAAAATCAATAATATTGTTACATATATTGGAGCATATTGGAACTTAGTAATCGATATTAGAATTAAGATTATACTTGCAGTGGGTATTGTTCGTAGAGTTACGACTAACGGCTTTAAAAAAGCACGAACATGACTAGAAACACCGCTTAAAATGCCAAATATTAGCCCAAATAGTAATGAAATTACTAAGGCGATAAATAGTCTTAGAAGCGTTGAACCAATATGAAAATATGTATCTTTTTGCCCTAAAAGAATAAATAAAGTTTTAAAAGCATCTATAGGATGCGGAATAATAGGGCTATTAGCTATTAAAGATATAAAAAACCATAAAAAGAAAATAAATACTATGCCTGCTATAGTCATAATAAGTTTGTTGTAGTTTTCCAAAAATACTTTAATTTTCTTCATCGTCTACTTATAAAAAGATGCATAAATGCTACTAGGATATGGAGTTTCGCCCATATAAACATTAAAAGCATCAATATCTATTTCACCAATCGTTAAACCAAGTAAATTATCATTATCTAATTGCATCGCTTTTAAAATTGGGGCTGTAATACCAAAACGGGCCTTTTGTGCATTAAGATCACCAAATTCATTAAGTGCACTAATGGCTAGATTTGGATCATTTATTAAATTATCAATATTTTCATCATAAAGGGTGAAAAAAACATCGAGTTCTTCTTTATGTGTTTCATAAGTTTTATTACGGACGAAAATTCCTGCTTGAGGAAAGCCGTTTAAGTTCGACAAATTATGCCATTCTTCCTGTAAATCAATTATGCGATTTAATTTACCTTTTGTAGGATATTCATCATTTGTATTTAATGTAGCAAATAATAAGGGTTGGGCCATTAATACATAATCAATTTCTTCTTGATTATATAGTCCTGTTTTTAAAACCGAACCTGCTTCAGTAACGCTGTTAACATAATACAATGTCTTAATATCAGGAAATGTTTTAGTTAAGACCTTATTTGTAATCGCATTTGGGCTTCCAAATGTTACGACTTTATCTAAAGTAGTTGGATATGCATCCATTTCCTTATTAATACCTACAAGATGTAAATTTCCTTTTGTGATTATTCTAGCAAGCTTAAAAGGAGCACTATTTGTGATTATTTGATTAATTCCCCTCGTATGATCAATTATTATTACATCGTATTCATTTGTTAAAAATTGAGATTCTATGATGGAAATATTACTATTAGTTACAAAATTTGGATCATTTGCATGACTGTACAAGGTTATTGATGGTGCACCTACCGGAGAGAGTAAATGCGGCTTAAATGTAGTATTAATTGGTGCTCTATTTGTACTACAACTAACTAATAGGGTAAATAGAGGTATTAAAAAGCGAATTTTTCGCATTATTTATCCTCTAATATTTCTAAAACTGGTGTACCAATCATATGTGGAGCCATCTTAATGTTAAAGTTAGCTAAAATAGTTGCCCCAATATCTGCAAACGCTGTACGGTTTTCTAATGTGGAGCCGTTTTTAAAACGTTTACTATATGCTATAAAAGGTACCATTTCGCGTGTATGATCGGTTCCGTGCCAGGTAGGATCATTTCCATGATCAGCAGTAACAATAATTAAATCATCTTTGCTACTAACTTCAATTAAATCTTTTAGTTGTTTATCAAAGGTTTCTAGAGCATTTGCATATCCTTTTGGATCACGTCGATGGCCATATTCACTATCAAATTCAACTAAGTTAGTAAAAATAATACCTTCATAGGTTGCTTCTTTTAACTCTTGAATGGTTTTGTTCATTCCTTCAATGTTTGATTTTGTTTTTATTGTCTTTGTTACACCGCTATTGTTGAAAATGTCAGAAATTTTTCCAATACAACTAACAGTAAACCCACTCTTTTCTAATAAATTCATTGCAGTATCTTTCGGTGGACTTAATGCTAAATCGTGTCGGTTTGGTGTTCTAGCAAAATTATCCTTTGATGTTCCAATATATGGTCTTGCGATGATTCTACCAACTAAATATTCTGGTTTCATACATATTTCTCGAGCGATTTCGCAAACGCGGTATAACTCTTGAAGACCAGTTACTTCTTCATGAGCGGCAATTTGAAGAACAGAATCAGCTGATGTATAAACGATTAGGCTATTATCGCGCATTTGTTCTTCACCAAGTTCTTTAAGAATTTCGGTACCGCTAGCAGCTTTGTTGCCAATAACTTTATAACCAGTTTTTTCCTCTAATTCATCGATAAGTTCTTGTGGAAAGCCAGTTTCAGTAAAGGTAATAAATGGTGAAGTTGTTAAAATTCCCATCATTTCCCAGTGGCCAGTCATTGTGTCTTTTCCCTTACTTGCTTCAAGCAATTTAGCCGCATAACTTGAAGGATGTTTGCTTGTAGGTGGAACGCCTTTAACATCTGTTAAATTGCCAATACCTAAGGATTGAAGAGTAGGTAAATTTAGTCCCCCAACAGCAGCAGCGGTATTAGCTAGTGTATTTGCACCATCATCGTTATATTTAGCAGCATCTGGCATTGATCCAACACCAACACTATCGATAACGACAATGACAATTCTTTTAAAATTTTTCATATTTCTACCTCCCTAATATTATATATTAGTCCTCACCTATTGCCAACTTATAGGCACTTTTCACTCTTTGACGTGAAACATGAGTATAAATTTGAGTAGTTGACAAGTTTTCATGACCTAATAGTTTTTGAAGTGTATTTATTGCCATACCTTGGTCTAAAAGGTGAGTAGCGAAAGAATGTCGCAAGGTATGTGGTGATATATTCTCTTCTATACCGACTTTTTTAGCATAAAACTTAATTCGTTTAAAGAAAAATTGTCTTGTGAATGGTTCACCTTTGTCATTTATAAAAACAATATTAGTTTTTCTTGCGAATCGATTTTTTACTCTGACTTCTTGTAGATATTTGTTTAGATATTCAGCAGCAAATTCTCCGTATGGAATGATACGTTCCTTGCCGCCTTTACCACGTATTTTTAATAAAGGAAAAGCTTCGTTTTTTAATAAATTACTAAATTTTAAGACCATAAGTTCACTTACACGAAGGCCGCTTGCATACATAATTTCTAACATAGCACGATCTCTAATACCTCCATCTGTTGTTAAATCAGGAGCATTAAGTAAATCTTCAACTTGCTCAATTGAAAGATAAACAGGTTGTCTTTTGGGGATTTTCGGTTTTATCACATTTGTAAAAGTGCCCTTAACTTCGCCTTCTAGCTCTAAAAACCTTAAGAAATTCATAACACTACTTACACGACGATTAATTGTAGATGCTGACTTTCCTTCTTGAGATTGTAATGCTACGAAATCATTTACAATGAATTCGTTATATTCTAATGTATCGTTTAGTTCAAAGTAACTATTAAATATTACTAAATCATTTATATAGGCTTGAATTGTATCATTTGAAAGCCCACGTTCGATTGTTAAATAGTCTTGATATTTATTTATTGCTTCACTTATATTCATATAAAAAACTCCTAACTTTATACTAATATTCTACTTTTTCTCTTTTTTTATATCAGAAAGACGTTTAAAAATCTTTTTATCAAACTTAGAATTAAACTCATCAATTAATCTTATAGTCGCTGATTGTTCAACCGGTTCTTCTACATCAAAAAGCGAAAGTTGTACATTTCTTATAACTACTTTATCAATATTTTGAAGAGCTACTCCTACTAATCGAATTGCTTCTCCATCATAATTTTGATCAAAAAGCATCATAGCACGACCAAATATTAATGAAAAACTATTAAATGGTTCATCGTAGGTTTTAGCATGTGTTGTTGTTTTAAAGTTGCTTTTTCTTATTGTAATTTGAAGCGTGACACCCTTTTTTTCTTGTTCTTGAGCTCTTTCACTTACTTCTAAAGATAGAGTTCTAAACATTGCTTCAATTTGCTTATAATCGCTCGTATCATCGTAAAAAGTTCTAGATGCTCCTATTGATTTAGGATCATCAGCCTCGCTTACTACTTCATCATTTCCTTGTCCATGTACCCAAGCATAAATTGTATCGTAAAACTTTCCTAATCTTTCCTTAACTCTTGGATCATTAGTATTTGCTAAATCACCAATTGTATTAATATTTAGTTTTTTTAAGACAGGTGCTGTTTTAACTCCTATCCCAAACATTTCTTCAATCTTTAGTGGCCACAATTTCTTTTTTATGTCTCTTCTTCTAATAATTGTGATTCCACGTGGTTTTTTCATGTTGCTTGCCATTTTAGCTAAAAACTTTGTTGGTGCAACTCCAATCGAACAAAGTAGTTTAGTTTGTTCATACAACTTATTTTGTAAGTCTTTTAAGTAAGAAATAGGATTAGTTACATTTTTCATAGCCTCGCTCATATCAACAAAACATTCATCTATACTTGCGACCTCTACTTTTGATGAATATCCACGTAGAAAGGTAACAAATTGATGAGAAAGGCGTTCATAATATTCAAAATCGACAGGAACGATAATAACATTTGGATCTAATTGTCTTGCCATATAAATTGGCATCGCTGATTTTATTCCCTTAGCTCGTGCTTCATAAGAGGCAGTTGAAACAATCCCTCGCTTTGAAAAACCACCCACGACAAGAGATTTCCCTTTATATTCTGGGTTTCTAATGACTTCTGCGGTAGCAAAGAAGGCATTTAAATCAACGTGCATAATAATTTTAGCCATAAATAAAACCATTCATATTATAAACTATAATTGAATGGCTGTTAACATAATATAGTTAGAATTAGAGACTATTTTTAATTAGCGAAATAAGACTTTCAATATCTAAGCCAGTTATTTTATATTGATCACTAACAGAAGCATGCGTAATATTTTGTCGTGGGATTGCTCTTGTAATAATTTGTCCTTTAAAACCGTTATTATTTAACGTAGCGACAAGATTATTTACAAAGCCGTATGATGTTGCATAAGGATCGATAATAATTACCTTCTTATAATGGTTTAATTTAGCAATTACATCTAAATCAAAAGGTGTCTGGAAAACAGCATTAATTAAGGTGATATTAATATTTTCTTTATATAGTTCTTCTTTAATCTTTTCAAAATGAGGCCCATAACTTACAAGGGCAACTTCACTTCTATTTTCTTCTTTTATGAGCCATTTACCAACTTCAAAAGCATCACCATTTAAAGAGTTGCTACTAATTTTACTGATTCTTTCGCGCGGATAACGAATAAAGAAAGGTCCGCCTTTATGGTTTAGTGATGTATAGACTAGTTTTTTAGCGAGTTCAGGTGTAGAAGCCATTGCTATTATTACATTTGGAATACCAATAAAAGCTGCCTGATCAAAAATTCCTTGATGTGTTGACCCATCAGCGCCAATAAGCCCAGCACGATCAACTAAAATTGTAGTAGCTAGATTCATCCTTGCTAAATCATGAACAACTTGATCAAATGAACGTTGTAAAAAAGTAGAATAAATTGATATTATGGGGTGTTTTCCGCTTAAAGCAAGACCACTTGATAATGTGACGGCATGTTCTTCAGCGATACCTACATCAATTGAACGACCAGGAAACTTTTTAAAAACTTCATCTAATTCCGAACCTTTTAAAGTAGCAGGATTTATTAAAAGAACATCTTTATTTTCTTCCATTATTTTTTCAACGATATCAGCATACAATTTTGACCAAGTGATCAAGGATTCATGGTTGTTTTTTAATAACCCTGTCTCAACATGAAAAGGTGCAATTCCATGCCAACTACCTTCTCTGTCGGTTTCAGCGGGTTTATATCCTTTACCTTTAGTTGTTTTAACATGAACAATGGTTGATTTTTGTTGTTTTTTGGCGAGTTGAAGCGCTTTATCTAGTTTTTTATAGTTATGCCCATCAACTAATCCAATATAGGCTAGTCCCATTTGCTCAAAGATATTATGAGATATTAAGTGACGAGCAAACCAGTCTTTAATGTACCATGCTATGCGGTAAAAAAAGTATCCAACTCTTGATTTAAACATTAATCTTTTAAATCGCGATTTCGATTTGATGTAACGTGGTGATATCTTCCAACGTCTAAACATCTTTGTTAAGGCACCAGTTGGTGGTGTAATTGACATTTCATTATCATTAAGAACGATAATAACTTTATTATTGCGATGAGCTATATCGTTTAGTGCTTCAAAAGCTAGTCCGTTACTAATCGAGGCATCACCAATCAAAGCAACAACATGATATTTTTCACCGTTTAAATCGCGAGCTATTGCCATTCCTTGTGCTGCGCTTAGTGAAGTTGATGAATGACCTGCTTCAAAGTGATCATATGATGATTCACTTCGTTTTTGGAAACCACTTACACCATCTTTGGTTCTTAAACCTTCGAGTTTGCGCCCTGTTAAAATTTTATATGTATAAGATTGATGGCCGACATCAAAAAGTAACTTATCTTCGTTAAAATCAAATGCTCTATTTAGGGCAATGGTTAAGCTTATCGAACCTAAATTACTACTTAAGTGGCCACCATATTTTGAGACTTGTTCTATTATTTCATCTCTAATTTGACTTTCGAGCATTTCAAGTTCATCTTTTGTTAAAGTAGCAACAAAATGAGGATCACTAATCCTTGTTAAGTCAAATGGTTCAATAATTTTCTTTCTTTTCTTACACATATAAATTACTTATAATCTACTAATATATTACTAATAATATACTTTGTTGCTATTTTTTATCACTTTCTATTGCTTCAATCTTGATTTTAGTTTCTTCTAGTTCTTTATTAATCATTGAAAGTAAAGCAAAACCTTCTTCATATAATTCGACACCACTTGAAAGCTCAACATTTGCATTTTCAAGTAGTTCAAGAATTTCTTCTAGTCTTTCCATCTTTTTTTCGATGGTCCAACCTTTAAATTTTTCATCATACATGGTCTTTAATCTCCTCTACTTTAACTAATATTTTTCCATCTTTTAGAGTAGCAACTAACATATCATCTCTACTAATTTCTTTAATTGATGTGATGATATAGCCACTTTTGTCAGAAAGCATACTATAACCACGTTCTAAAACTTTTAAGGGTGATAGAGCTTCTAGTTTTGCAAAAGCACTATTAGCGAATTCCCACTTTTTATTATAGCAGTTTTTAATGCTTTTACTGAGTGAAGACGCTTTTTCACTTAAATAGTGTTTCGTATGTAAATAATATGCGTTATATGCGGCTTTTAAACGTATTCTTAGGTCGTTTACTTTACGTTCTTTAATTGCATAAAGTTCGCCTTTTCGCTTAAAAATAGGTCTGTTTGCTAAAAGGTTATATTTATTTAGTAATATATTGTATTTGTTTTTGATGTCTTTTGTAAGACGCTTTTCAATTTCAATTAAAGATTGAATTATATTTGTTTTATTTGGAACAGCCGCTTCAGCTGCTGCGGTAGGTGTACTTACACGTAAGTCAGCAAGAAAATCTAGCAATGTAAAATCGATTTCGTGCCCAACTGCACTAATGATAGGAACTTTTCTATTTGATAGAAGCATAATTAACTCTTCATCATTAAAGGCCCATAGATCATCGCTACTTCCACCTCCTCTAGCAATTATTAATACATCTAATGAATACTCTAAAGAACGATTATAAGCGGCTATTAGGCTTTTTGGTGCAGTTTCGCCCTGAACAATCGCGGGAAAATAATAAATCGTAACAAGCGGATATCTTAATGTAATATTTTCTTTAATATCAGCCCATGCTGCACTATCTTTTCCACAAATTACTCCGATGTTACGTGGATATTTTTTTAGGGGTAATTTTTTTGATTCGTCAAATATACCAAGTTTTTCTAGTTTTTCTTTTAACTTTTTTAAAGCAAGAAGTTTTTGACCTTCACCAAAAAGGATCACATTTGAGCCAATAAGTTGATAGGTCCCACTTTTTTCATAAAGAGTTACTTCTCCGGTTACGATAATGTCGTCGCCATCTTTAAGAGGAAAATTAAGCGAGGCAATACCTTGATAGAAAAGAACGACCTGGATTCGTGCATCATCTTCATCTTTTAATGTAAAGTAATGTGCTGATTTATATTTACTATAATTAAGTACTTCTCCACGTACATTCACTCTTTTTAGAAAAGGATTATTAGCAAAAGTTAAACGCACATACTCATTTAGTTCTCTAACAAGTAGGTAATCACGCTCTTTCATCAACTAAAACCTCATCTAAAATGGCATTTACGAATTTATACTCATCTCCAACAACATAACGTTTTGTTAATTTAATTGCTACATTAATAACAATCCGTTTATCAACATTTCCAATATAGAAATAATGAGTATAACTCATTAACAAAATCGCTTGAATTACGCGATTTAAACGGTGAAATTTCCATTTCACAAGTTTAGGTGTAATCTCATTAATTATCTTATCTATATTTATAAGTGTTTTTATTGTAAGTTCTTTTAAAAAGATGGGTACTTCATCAATCGGGATACCGCTGATTGTTTCAATTAACTCTTCAACATCAAAAACAACATCAGCATTAACATACGACAGCGCACTATAAATAATAGCTAAGCCGATTTCTTGTTGTTGGTTTCGAGTAATTTTCATATAACAAGCCTCGAGAAAATATTACCATAATTATGGTAAAACTTCTATTATTCTTCACTTTTTTCTCGTAAGTGAGGATATTGTTTATTTATTGTAATAACATTTGCATAACTAAATAAAGCAACAAAGGAAGCAGATATTATTACTATATGAATGGCAATACTAGTTAAATATGAACTTCGATTAGTAAATGGGTGTGAAAAAGGTATAAAAGCAAGAATTGTATCTACTAAATAAAGACTAATTACTGCTAAAAGCGCCCATAACCTAGCTCTTTTTGCATACATTGTTAAAAAAGCATAAATAGCACTTACCGCGGCAGATAATAAAATCACAATAATATTAAAACTAGTTGTTAAACCTATACTTTTATATATTAGACTAAATAAAAGTTCGAGCGTTTTATAACCAAGGGCAAAATTAGGTGTTTGCTTTAAAACAAACATGCTATTACCAAGTAAATTCATAATAGCCCCCCACAATAAAAAAAGAACGGTTTTATTGAATAAACCGACAAACATATTATGTGTTTTTATGGGCGATTTTTCGCGTTTTCGCCGCTTCAATTAATCTCCTTTTTTTCAGCGAATCCTGCTACAACAACATCAATTTTAAAAGGAATCATTTCTGTCATCATCGCAAGAGCATTACTAACATTATCTTGAATCGCAAGACAAACTTCATCTACAGGAGCGCCTTTAACTAAAATGACATGAATTTTAACATTAACTAAACCGTTACGAATACTACAAGAAATTGGTTTATGTAGTTTAAAAGTAGCGGAAACTGGATCTAAAAGAATTGCACCTTGAACTTGGTTGGTTGCAATACCTGCAATTTGATCAAATACAAAATGAGAAATTCCCATATTGCCATTTCGAGTGTAATTTTGAATATAAACGTATTCAGCCATATTTATTCCTTCTTTATTATTATAAAGAAATTGTACCACATTTACAATAAACAAAAACCGTTTTGGACTCAAAACGGCTTGTTGTTAAGTTAAGAATAATTTATTCCTTAACTTCGACTTCTTTTTTATCTTCTTCTACAGCTTCTTTCGCTATTTCTTCTTTAACTTCTTTCTCTACTTCTTCCTTAACTATTTCCTTAGTTTCCTTCTCAGCTTCTTCCTTAACTACTTCGTTAGTTTCCTTTTTAGCTTCTTCCTTAACGTCTTTTTTTACTTCTTTCTTAACTCCAAGAATTTCCCTAACTTTATTAGCTAGGGCTTCAGGTGTATATTCTAAAGATTCTAAAACATCTTTCATTGGGGCACTTAAACCAAAACGATTGATTGTAAAGGTATGTTTTGCAAATTCATGCCAGCCAAATGGAGAAAGTAGTTCAATAGCTATTCGTTTATTATAATCTTTGCCTAAAACTTCATTAATATAGTCTTCATCTTGAGTTTTAAATACTTCCATACTTGGAAGAGAAACAACTCGAACATCAATCTTATCTTTAAGAAGTTCTTCTTTAGCTTTTAAGGCAAGACTAACTTCGCTTCCTGTTGCAATAAGGGTAAAATCTAGTTTTTTAACTTCTTTACTAATAACATAGCCACCTTTACTTGCATCATTATAATTTGAACCAACTAAAGTTGGTAAGTTTTGACGGCTCAATATTAGTGCTGTAGGTGTTTTCTTACTTAGAATCGCTTGTTTCCATGCTGTAGCAGTTTCTCTAGCATCTGCTGGACGCCAGACATTTACATTAGGTATTGCTCGAAGCATCGCAAGTTGTTCAATTGGTTGATGTGTAGGTCCATCTTCACCAAGAGCGACAGTGTCATGACTAAATAAATAAATAGCAGGAACTTTTGAAAGAGCAGCAACGCGAATTGCATTTTTCATATAATCACTAAATACGAGGAATGTACCTACATATGTTCTAAGTCCGCCGTGAAGTAGCATACCGTTTTGGATTGCAGCCATTGCAGCTTCTCGAATACCAAAGTTAATATTTCGTCCACCGCGATTTTCTGGAGTAAAATCAGTCCCGCTAAGTCCGCTGATTTTGGTCATTACTGAACTAGCAACGTCTGCTGATCCTCCCATAAGAAAGGGAACTTCGTTATGAACCATATTTAAAATTGTGCCACTTGTTTTTCTTGTTGATTCATTAAATCCATCCGTATATTCAGGAATTTCATCAAAAATAAGCTCGTGACTATTATCAGAAAATGCGGCCATAAATGCTTTATAAGCGCGGTTATTACTATTTTCTAGATTAGCAATCTTATCATCCCAATCTTTTTGAGCCCTTTTAGCACGTTCGCCAAATGTCGAGGCAAACTCGCTATAAACTTCATTAGGAATTTCAAAAGGAGCATAGGGATAATTATATGTACCTTTTGCATATGAACCATCATCTTGACCAAGTGGGCTACCGTGTACTGCACTTGTGCCAGCTTTTCTTGAACCTTGGCCAATAATAGTTGAAACAATAATTAGCGTTGGTTTTTGTTTTGAGCGACGTGCTCTAGCAATTTTACGCGTTAAATCTTTTACATTATTGCCGTTTTTAACGACTAAAACATTCCATCCACTTGCTTGAAAACGTTTTTTAACATCTTCGCTAAAAGATAAATCAAGAGGTCCATCAAGAGTGACTTTGTTAGCATCATAGAAAACGATTAACCTTTTTAGTTTTTGATGACCTGCAAAAGAAATTGCTTCTTGTGAGATACCTTCTTGAAGACAACCATCACCAACTAAACAATATGTATAATGCCCAAAAAATGGCACTTCAGGATGTTGAGCTCGAATTGCCTCTTCTGCTAGAGCCATCCCAACAGCTTGGGCTAAACCTTGACCAAGTGGGCCAGTTGTTGCATCAACGCCAGGAGTATCAGTTACTTCTGGGTGACCAGGAGTAATTGAATTTAATTGACGGAATGCTTTTAAGTCATCCATCGTGATATTATAGCCTGCAAGATGAAGTGTCGAATAAAGTAGAGCACTTGCATGACCAGCACTTAAAACAAAACGATCGCGATTAACCCAGTCTGGTTTTTCAGGATTAGCAACAAGATATTTTGTAAAAAGTGTGTATAGAATCGGCGCACTTCCAATCGCCATTCCAGGGTGACCACTGTTAGCTTTGTTTGTTACATCAATAACAAGAGCACGTATTGCATTAACTGAAAGTGGTGCTTGTAAAATTGGTTTTGACATATCTATTCCTCCTTTAGATGTATGTTTTTATTCTTTAATCTTGATGTGTAATTCATCAAGTTGTTCTTTAGTTACTGGTCCTGGTTCTTCACTCATTGGACAAACTGCTGCAACATTTTTAGGGAAAGCAATAACATCGCGAATGTTATCAGTACCGCTAATAATCATCGTTAAGCGATCAAGACCAAAAGCAATTCCTCCATGAGGTGGGGTACCATATTTTAGTGCTTCAATAAAATAGCCGAATGTATTAGCGATTTCTTCTTCGCTCATACCAAGAATATTAAAGATTTTTGCTTGTAAATCTTGATCATAAATTCTCATTGAGCCACCGCCAGCTTCATTACCGTTAATAACAATGTCATAAGCTTGCGATAGAACCTTTTCTGGTTCAGTGTCCAATAGATGAAGATGTTCATCAAGAGGCATCGTAAATTGATGGTGTTCGCTAACAAATTTACCTGTTTCGCTATCTTTACTAAATAGAGGGAAGCGATAAACCCATAAAAGATCAAATGTTCCAGGCTCAATTAGATTAAGTTGCTTGGCAAAATGGAGTCTAATTGCACCTAAAGCTGTTAAAACATCTCGTTTTACGTTGCTAAAAGCAACGATAAGAAGATCATCTTCTTTTAAGTTAAGTAACTTAACGAGATCGCTTTTTTCCTTATCTGTTAATAGTTTTGCAAGTGAGCCACTAAAGTCACCATCATTAAATTTAAGATTTCCAACACTACGGATGTTGTATTTTTGTGAAATTAAGTTTAGTTCATCAAGAGCTTTTCTTGAGGTAGCTTTTGCTACACCTGGAACAACAATCGTATTAATAAAAGCATGATCTTTAAATAAATTAGCACTTGATGAGGCTAAAACGGACTTAATATCACGAATTTTAAGTTCAAATCTTGTATCTGGTTTATCTGAACCATAATTTTCCATTGCATCTTTATAAGAAAGGCGTCTAAGTGGAAGTTTCACTTCATATGATGCTACTTTCTTAAAGATATGATGGAGTAGTCCTTCCATTATATCTAGGAATTCATCCATTGTTAGAAAACTTGCTTCAATATCAATTTGTGTAAAATCTGGTTGACGGTCAGCCCGTAAATCCTCATCACGGAAACAGCGGGCAATTTGATAATAACGTTCAAAACCAGCAATCATTAAAAGTTGTTTGTATGTTTGAGGGCTTTGCGGTAGAGCATAAAATGATCCTTTATGTAGTCTTGAAGGAACTAAAAAATCACGAGCACCGCCTGGTGTTGATTTAGTTAAAATTGGTGTTTCAATTTCTAAAAAATCAAGATTATCTAAATATTCCCTCGTAGCTTTTGTAATTGCTGCTCTTGTACGCATATGTTTTTGCATGTTTGGCCGTCTTAAGTCTAAATAACGATATTTTAAGCGGACTTCTTCAAGAGCGTCGGTAGTTTCTGCAATGATTAGAGGTGGAGTTTTAGCTCTACTTAAAACTACTACTTTTTCACCTTTAATTTCTACTTCTCCAGTAGCAAGTAAGGGGTTAGCTACATCTTTTTTACTAACAACACCTTCAACTTGAATTACATATTCATTACGAATATCAGGTACTTCAATTTCTTCACTTGCTAAGATAACTTGGATAATCCCAGTTTTATCACGTAAATCGATAAAAACTAGCGAACCTAAGTTCCTTTTTTTACTTACCCATCCGACAACTTTAACATGTTTTCCAACATCTTTAACGCGGAGAGTACCATTATATATTGAGCGATATTCCATTAGTTTAACTCCGTTTCTTCTTCATCTTTTGCTTTTTCATATTGAGCATTAAAAATATTGTCAACTGTCATAAAAACTTCATTTACTGGTACTTCAATTTGTTCTTCAGTTTCAAGATTTTTAATACCAACGACTCCTTTACTCATTTCATTTTCGCCTAGAATTACAGCGACTAGTGCATTATCTTTAGCAGCTTTTTTAAAGAGTCGTTTAAATGATTTATCTTCATAATTAATATCAGTTCTATAACCGCCACTTCTAAAAACATTAGCAATTAAAAAGGCAAAATCACGAGCCTTTTCGCCACTTGTAATAATAGAAATGTCGATTTTATATGGATTATCTTGAATAAGTTCTTCATCTTTTAAAACATTAAAGATACGGTCAATACCTAAAGCAAAGCCAACTCCTTCAAGCTCAGGACCATCGAGTTCTTTTACGAGCCTATCATAGTGACCGCCTCCGCCTAGAGCACCGTAGTCTAAACCAGATTCAGATTCGTAAGCATATTCAAAAATGGTTCCGCTGTAATAATCTAGTCCGCGAACTAGTTGTTCCTCTATTACAAAGGGAATTTCGTGTTGCTTTAGTAATTCAAGCACTTTTTCAAAGTGATTTTTAGCATGTTCACTTAAATAATCATTTATACTTGGTGCTTTTTTGGCGATTTCTTGATCGCTTGGTACTTTACAATCCAAAATTCTAAGTGGATTAGTTTCGTAGCGATTTTTACAATCTGGACACATGTTTTTTAGATGTGAAGCAAAGTAATCTTTTAATGCGATGCGATATTTTTCTCTCGTTTCATTATCACCTAAATTGTTGATTTTAAGTGTTAATTTATCAAATCCCATTGCTTGAAGTAGTTTATAACCTAAGATAATAACTTCAACATCTTCATATGGAGTTGTTACACCAATTGATTCAACACCAAATTGATTAAATTGGCGATAGCGGCCAAGTTGAGGCCTTTCATATCTAAACATTGGCCCCAAATAGCTGATTTTAAGTGGTAAATCGTGTGTTGCATAGAGTTTATTGCTAATAACACTACGAACAATACCTGCTGTTCCTTCTGGTCTTAGGGTCATTGAACGTTTACCCTTATCGGTAAATGTATACATTTCTTTTGTTACGATATCGGTTGTATCACCAACACCTCTAGCAAATAATTCAGTAGATTCAAAAATTGGTGTTCGTAAGGGACGAAAACCGTAACAAGTTGCAAAAGCACCACATAGCATCTCTATTTCTTCAAATAGACGAGCTTCATCAAATATAATGTCATGTGTTCCTTTTGGGCTATTAATCATCTTTTTCCTCCTTGATTTAAAGTAGTTTTTAAGGACGACGTTAGCCGCGGTACCACCTTAATTCGTAATTTATACGCACTTTATAACTTTTTCGCAGTTAACGATTAATAATGCCTCCCTAGTGTCTAAAATAATTTACCACTTAGGTCTTTTCATCATCCAGACCCTTTCTAAAAAGTAAATAAATGATTTCTAGTTCCTCGGCTAATATGATTATAGACTTTTATGTCTATAATAGCAATTATGAGGAGAGAAACTTTTTTCAATTTTAAAAAATTAAAAAAAGTAGCCTAATTTATAAACTACTTTTTATTTACTATAAATCAACTTAATAACTACTAATTAATTACTTTATCGCTAATTTTAGTTTAAAACTCGTGAAATGTTATAAACAGACTTAACATTTAGTATCACGGCAAAGATGTTGTTTAACTGTTCTAAGTTGGTAACTAAAATTGTTGCATTAATTGTAGTAGTTCTTGTCGTAGGATGATAGTTAGCCTTAATTGAAGATAAAGATATCTTATGTTGGAAGAAACTATTCATAATATCGACTAGTAATTGATCGCGGTCTGTTGCTTTTATTTGAATATCAACTGGATAAATATTATCTGGAGCATAAGGATTCCAAGTCACTTCAGTTAATCGTGCTTTACTTTCTTTAATATTAGGACAATCAACTCGATGAACTGTTATACCTTTACCTCGTGTAATATAGCCAACTATTTCATCACCTGGAATTGGTGTACAGCAATTACCAAGAGTAACTGCAACACTACCTGCACCAGCAACTAAGACAGGATTCTTATTATCGCTTGTTAAACGATCTTTATCTTTTAAAAGCCGTGTACGATCAACTTTTCGCTCGATTTTTAAGAAATCACATATTTGACCAGGGTTAACATTTTTATTACATACTAAAATAAGTAGGTCATCAAAGGAATCGACATTAAAATGTTTTAATACTGCAGGAGTATTAACCTTTTCAATCATTTCTTGTTCATTAAAACCACGTTCTTTAAAACCATCAACTAATGATTGATGACCTTTAGCAATCTTATTATCTCGCATAAGTTCAGCGTTTTTCCGTTGCAAGAATTTACGGATATTTGATTTTGCATTATTTGTAACTACAAGATTGAGCCATCCTTCATTAGGACCTAATGAGTTTTTACTAGTTCTGATTTCAACAATATCACCAGTTTTAAGCTGTGTTGAAAGGGGAACTAGGTTATTATTAACTAATGCACCTACACAAGAATCACCTACTCCTGTATGAATTTTATAGGCAAAATCTAGAGGTGTTGCACCTTGGGGTAATTCGATTACTTTACCCTTTGGAGTAAAGCAATAAACGGATGTTTCAAAAATTTCTTTAGTTAAGGTATCAACATATTCTTTAGCATCCCCACTTAAATCGCGTGAAACACCAACAAAATCACGGAACCAATGAAGTTTCTCTTCGATTTCAAGTTGTTCTCTTTCTGGGTTGTAATTAGTACCTTCTTTATAGGCCCAGTGAGCCGCTACCCCGCCTTCAGCGATTTTATCCATTTCTTCAGTTCTTATTTGAACTTCAAGAGAATCACCCGCACCAGAAAAGATTGTTGTATGTAAACTTTGATACATATTTGATTTAGGGACAGCGATATAATCTTTAAAGCGACCAGGAACTGGTCGATAAGTCGCGTGAATTATACCTAATATTTCATAGCAGTTCAATTCAGTTTTTGTAATAATTCGAAGGGCCATAATATCGTAGATATGGTCGAATTCGTAATTTTTTTGTTGCATTTTCTTATAAATTGAGAAAATTGATTTAACGCGAAACTTCATATCAAAGGGAATATTATTTTGGAAAATAATATCCGCAATTCGCTTTGTGACATCCATTAATGATTTTTGAAGATTACCAGATCGCGTTTGAAGTAATTCAATTATTTCATGATAACCATCAGGATCAATATATTTTAAGGCGAGATCTTCCATCTCGCTTTTAATGCTATTCATCCCTAAGCGAGATGCAATTGGTGCAAAAACTTCCATTGTTTCTTTTGCTATAACAAGTTGTCGTTCAGTAGATAAATAATCAAGTGTCCTCATATTATGGAGACGGTCGGCAAGTTTAATAATAATTACGCGAATGTCTTTAGCCATTCCAAGGAATATTTTGCGGTGATCTTCATAAACAAAGTCACTATCATCGATTCTACGGCTTAATTTTAAGCGTTGAATCTTAGTTAAGGAATCAACGATGGTCGCAACATCATCGCCCCAGCGAGCTTTAATTTCGCTTATTTTAACATCTGTATCTTCTACTACATCATGAAGAAGAGCAGCAATAATTGTACTAGGACCGGCTTGAAGTTCGCTTACAATATAGGCAACCTCAATAAGATGATAAATATAATCTTCGCCTGATTTTCGCTTTTGCCCTCCGTGATGAAGTTTAGCAAACTCATAGGCTTCTTCAATTCTTTTGCGGTCTTCCTTATTTTTAATATATTGAAAAAACACTTCTTGAAGTTCTTCAAAAGAGTGAAGGACAACTGGTGATTTACTTTGTTTTGTTTCGCTAGTTTTACTCATTATAAATACCTATTTTAAGTATATCAAATTATACATAATTTGTATAAAAAAAGAGCCTTTCGAGAAGAAAGGCTCTAGTTTTAAGAGTTAATAATTATTAGTATAATACAATAACTATTTTAAGAATATAGTTAGTATAGCTAGTATTTACTTTATCAATTTTAACGAAACGAACATTATCGGTTTCAGCATATTCAGTAGTCATTGCTGAGTGAGGATCATTATATTTAGCTCCATCACCAATTTGTTGTGTTCCTTGTTCATAAGCAGTTGTATTACCAGCTGAAATGTCCATTTGACCTTGGTAACGTCCACCTGCCCAATGTAATTCAACACGTTTTACCGCGCTTGGTAATTCAGTTGTATTTGCAAGTGATCCACTTACTCCATCTTTAGTACGGCATTGAATTTCGCCATTTGAACTTAGATAAAGTTGTACATATGACCATGAAACTGTTCCAATTTCTGCTGTACCATCTTGATAAGTAGCTACTAAGCCAAGTAATTCCGCAGTTACTTCGTGTTTTGCTTCAACTGGAGCAACGACATTAACTGGAATTGTGTCTTCAAAGCCACCACCAGTAACGGTAATGTTAGCAGTACCAACTGCAATACCACTTACTAAACCAGTAGCATTAACAGTTGCAACCTCTTCAGCATCTGAAGTATATGTTAATTCATCTGGTAAGTTAGCAGTAGCAGGAACTGGAGCAACTGTAAGTTGTTTAGTTCCGCCGACTTCAACATCTCCATCAATTGTAAGTTCTAATCCTGTTAGATTTGGAACTTCACCAGGAGTAACGGTAATTGCATCACTATGGTGAACTACAAGTTGAGGGATATTATACCAACCTAAAACTGTTGGATGCTTAAAGTCTACAGTATCAACTGGTTTTAAGCCGTTAAGTTTAGCATTAATTGCTGCTAGATCAGCAATATCAGCATTTTCACGTAAATTAATAGTTTTTTCAGGATCAGCAACAAATTTAAAGGTTAATGTTGGCGTTGCTTCTGGTGTAACAGAAATTTGTGTAACTGGATTTAGACCTAGTACATTAACTAAAACGTTTTGATCTTTTACACCTAGTGTAGCAACGTTTTCTGCTGTAATTGATAAGGCACCTTGAGCAGCACCATCACCTAAAACGGTAAGGTTTTCAACACCAGTTAATTGTTTCATACCTTTATAATCTCCAAAAGTTCCGCTTAAGGAGACTTCATCGCCAACTTTCGCTTCGCCTAAAACTGCATCAGCAACACGGTAAAGATAAAGTGCTCTAACTTCTTCACCTTCTGTTTGTTGGATAGTAACATTATTATTGCTCCATTGGCTATTGTGGGTTGTGGATGTAATAACACCTTTAACATGGACTAAATCACCAAGAGATACGGTTCCTGCTGCCAATCTTTCATGGAATGCAAATAGCGTTTCATGTTCGATTGCACCTGGTTCTCCGCCATCGGTTAATTCAGTAAATTCATCAGCATGAGTAATCATAAATTGATATGTACCATTGTTCATACCAATAATACCAGTGAAGGTTAAGGTATCCATTGAGTCAATACCATCTTCATCAACTGCAGCTAATTTATCTGCAAGTGCTTGCATATCTTCTACTGGAAGATAATAGTGAGCATAGCCACCAAGATTAACTTCATTTAAGGCAATGGTCATATTGCTAGCACTGCCTGGTGTAATTGTGCCACTTACAAAGTTAGCACCTGGAATCTTAACTAGTTTGCTGTCTTTGCCGACTAAATCTTCTTGAGCGACTGAGGTTAGGACTTCTGGTTCAACTGGTGTACCAGCTTTTTTGCTAACAACTTCAGCGTCTGATAATTGATGTAAACCTTTATATGGTTTGTAGTAACCATGAATTGTTAGTTCATCACCAATTTCTCCGAAACTATCGATATCATCTGGACTAACACCATAGATACCAATTGCTTCATCACCATCTTGAATGGTTAAAACATATGCTGCTGCATCGTTGATTTTCGCACCAAGATACTTCTTAGTTAGAACACCTCTCGTCCAACATTCGATAGCATTTTCGACTGTGCCTTCATCATTTAATGGAGTATCACGAAGGTCAGCAATTGTTCTTAGGTCTAATTCTTCTGATGTATCTTCTGAACCATCGCTAACTGGGATTGTTGGGATGTCATCAGAAGATGATGGATCAGATGTTGCAGGTGGTGTTTTTGTACAACCTACAAGAAACAAACCTAAAAGTGGTAGTAATATAAGTTTTTTCTTCATTATTTCCTCCTTTTATCTACTACAATTAGATTATAACACATACCAAAAAAAAGTAATAATGAAAATGATAAAGCATTTTATAATATAAAATGGTGATGATATGAGGATATTTTAAAGGATTTAAGTTTTTATATTTTTAGAATAAAAAAACGCGCACGCCCGCGCATATGTGCGCGCTTAATGTGCGCGTCAATAAAATATTACTATGCTAATTCTTCGATTTCATCAATAATGAATTGGAGATTTTTTGTATTTCTAAATTCATTAATTCCAAGATGACCAACAAGTGTTAAATTAGCGACACTATGAACATGGTCATAAGAAAAATTAAAGCCAACTATTTTAATGCTATTTGTAATATTTGTAATTATATGAAGCCCGTTTTTTGTAAAAGTAAGTTTATTTGGATCAATACTATCAATTTTAAAATAAGGTCTTTCAAAACCTTGACCATAAGGGCCAAGAGCTTCATAAACTTCATAGTTTTCCCAAGTTAGATCAGAAATTGAGATTGGAATAGTCTTCTATTTTTGTTCTACGAAGCGATATTCTTCTGCAAGTGAGACAAAAGCATCACGAAATGCAGGTAGATCTTTAATATCAAGCGAACATCCCCCAGCACATTCATGTCCTCCATAGGTAAGTAGATAGTCTTTTAATTGCGTAAAAGCTTTAACAATTGAAAAACCAGGTTTACTTCTTGCACTTCCTTTTAAAATGTTAGGTTTTTTACTATCGGGCGTAAAAACGATTGTTACTTTATCGTAACTATTTAAGTATCTAGCGGCAATTAAACCAATTAAACCTTCTTTTTCGTTAGTATTTGCAACAATTGCGGGAAGAGATAAATCGACATCAGGCGTTTTTAAGAAAGCATCGCTCATTGTCTTTTTTCTTGCTTCGTTTACATCTAAAATCCAAGCATAAATTTCATTAATTCTTGTTTTATTATCGGTTGTTAAATATTCAACTAACACATTTATTTCTTCATTTTGACACATTCGTCCAATGGCGTTTAGTTTTGGAGCAATTCGCATCGCAATTATTTCTTCATCAACAAAATCGCCTTCTGCTAATTTAGCTAGAGCATAATAGTGATTTTCATTAATAAATTTTAAACCAAGGCGAACAATATCGCGATTATATGAAACTAAAGGCATCATATCGCTAATGGTAGCAATTGCTGCTAGAGTAGCTAGATATTCATCATCTTTTTCTAATAAGGCGACTGCAAGCATATAGGCAACATAGGCTCCGCAGGAAACAGTTTCACCGTACTTACTAAAAAGTGGGTGCATAATTGCGTATGCATTAGGAACTTCTTTAATTACCTCATGATGATCGGTAATAATAACATCAATTCCTGCCTTATTTGCAACTTCTATTGCTTCATTTTGTGAAATACCGTTATCAACCGTAATAATAAGATTATAGTTTTGAGACGCGTATTTATTTACTCGCTCAATCGTTAACCCATACCCATCCTTATAGCGAGACGGTAAATAAAAATCAACAGGATAACCAAGCATCATAAAAGTCTTTTTTAAAATTGAGGTCGCCATGATGCCATCACAATCATAGTCGCCGTAGATAATTATTTTTTCGCCGTTTTCTATAGCAAATTTAATTCTATTAACAATTTTACCGATATCTTTAAAGTTAGTGTATGAGGGTAGCAAACTAAAAGATGGAGCGACACAAAGACGCTCATAATCATCTTTTGAAAGATTAAAATAGTTTAATAGTTTATCTAAAAAGGTCATAATCTAAATTAAAAAGGCTACATAAAGTAGCCTCAATTTAACTAATTAATCGTTAATTCCAATAAAGATTGCTTCTTCTGGTTCAGCACTCTTTTTACGGCTACTTGTTTTAACGCTTGCGCGATGTTTAGCACGTTTACTTTGCCATTTTGGTTTTGGAAGTTGTATTTTTGCAATTCGAGCATAAAGTTTAGAAAATGCCGTCAATGTTGGATTTAATAAGCGAGTTAAAACTACTGTTGCAATTAAAATACCTAGAAGAGCACTAGCATAAACAAAAGCAGTTTTAAGTGGACCAATACCAACAAAGTTAAGGAATGTAAGTCCGAGTAAAACCATTAAAGCATAGTTTGGACTCATACTCATAGTAAGAGCACGTTCAGTAAGTTCTTCATTTGTAAAGTCACGGTATAGTGGGTCATCATGAAGTTCTTTCTCACTTTGATAGACACTAAGAGCATAAAGAGCACTTATTAGGGTTGCAACTAATACGCCAACTGCTGCCATAGGTGGAACTGTAATTCTAGTAACCATAAAGAAAAGCAAGGTTATTAGACTTGAACTAGCACCTAAAACAAAGAATGTACTTGCTCTACTAATTCCGTGACGGAATAGCATATAAAGCGTTGTAACTCCTAAAGTAATTAGGGCAATTAAGCCAACACGATAAGTATTAGGAACAAGGTTAAGTTTAGTAACAGGGTTAACACTAACAAGAGCATCAGCATCAACTTCAGTTGCTAAGTTATAAAGGGCATCACTTAAGGTTGAGCCGGTATTTACATCACCGTTAAAGTCGGTATAGCTAACAATTTCATCACCATTAAAGTGACCATTTAAATTGTAGATATAGTAAACATATTCAAAGGTAATTTGGCTTTCACCGATTTCTTCTACTTTATTGTAGTCGTGAGTTTCATAAAGAGGGGTATCACCTTCAAGTTTAATTTGTAATACCTTATCTTGGTATTTAATACGTTTTAAAATTTCATATGGTGATTTATCTTCACTAGATGTAGATAAGTTACTATTTTTTTCTACACGGAAATAAATTCTTGTTGTATCATGCGTTGATTTTGTTAATTCAAGTGGAGTTTTATTAATGCCTGCAAAAACACTAAGTAATATGATAGAAGCTAGAGAAAGTGCTCCTACAATACCACCAGTTAATTTTGCTTTTTTACTTGGTTTAGATTCAACAAAACGACCAAAATATGTTGGTTTTTCGTCTTTTCTAACATCAGGAACGAGTGTTGCATTAATGTTATAAATTTTATAGTTATCTTGCGTTGAAGTATTATTTGCAAGCAAATATAGCGTAACTGCGTTATGAAGTAAAACAGTAATTGCTGCAACTGGAGCACTAAACATGACCATAGTAGCAAAACTAGTTAATGAGGCTCCGCCGAAGAAATAAGCAATAACGCCTAGAGCAAGAAAAACAACCATAGCATCTAGAGTTAAGAATGTTGATTTTTTAATAGCTTCGCCGTGAGCCTTTTTAAAGGTTCTTCCGCGATATACTTCTTGACGGAAACGGTGGAAATAAACAACGCTACTAAATAAAGCTAAACCACCTGCAAGAAGTAAGCCAATTAAAGCACCTGTTGAAAATTCGACCATGACTAAATTAAAGATAATTAGTGTGCCAAAAACAGTTAATAAGAGTGAACTAATTGCACTTAAAGCAGGTAAGCGATACATAACAACTAAAACAATACTAAGTATGACAGTTGCTACGATTAGAGCAATAAAAGTTCTTGACATTGCAATATGTTCTCTAGCACCTAATGTAAGTAAGCTTTCTACAGTTGGTGGATATATAGTATTAACACCGATACTTTCGATTTTATAAGCGGTTTTACCAGCATTAAAAACATTAACCATGTAACGAGCAACATCGGTTGCTTCTTTAATTTCAGCCGTTGTATAACTACTTGTATCTTGTCTATCTGGAAGTTGAGAAGCTACTGCAATTTCGGTTTCTTCTTCATTCCACCACATTTGACGGTAGTCAAAAGACAAGAAAACTTTTTTCTTAGTTTCGTTATTTGATTCTCTTTCAGCATAAACATCTTTTTCAGGATCATAGTCACTCCAAACGACAATAATTGCATCTTCAACAATTTGAGCAACACTTTCACCTTCGTTAAGTGTTTGTTTTTCTTCTTGAATTTTTTGCGCGACTTGAACGATTTTCGTCTTAAACATTACAGGATCACTAAGAGGAATAACAATAAATGGGTGTGGTCCTCGATATTCTATTCGAGCTTTAATATCATTAAATATTTCATGATCTTCTAAAATAGCATCAGTTTCGTCTTGAGCTGCAACGCGAACTGTAAAATTGGCATCATAGTTAAGAAGTGCACGTAAACGACTATATTCGCGTTCAGTTTTTAGAGTTGCATTAACACGAACAATCGTATTTCCTTCCGTTGCTATTTGATATTCAGATACACCGAAGGTATCCATTCGCTCTTTCATCATCGCAGCGACTTCTTCAGCTGCGCCTTCTTTTAGCGTTTCATCTCCTCCGTCTTCGGTTTCTTTATTACTAACTTCATAAATAAATTCTCGTCCTGCAGCATATTCAAGGTTGGAATTCATTTCTCTAATTGGTTTTGCAATGTTTAGACCAACCCCAAGAATGAGGGTAAAGACGAGTGTAAGATAAGCAATTAATCGACGCATAGTATTCCTCCAATAATGTTTTAATAAATAAAACGACGAAATTATATCGCCTTAATAGAATACTATTAAGCAACTTGATTTTCAAGAAAATATAATTAAAAATTGAAAAGTTTTAAAAATGACGAGTTTTTCTCGTCATTTATTAGTAATATTTTACCTTTTATTTATTTTCCTATGTTGTTTTCTATTATTTCAGTTTCTAAGACATTTTCACTTAATTGTTTAACTTTTCGATGTTCTCTAATTTTTTTAGCACTGAGTTTAAAAAGAAATTGAATGCCAAAAACGATGATACCACCTAAGCTAAAAGCAAACATGTAAACAAGTGTATAGATAAAACCAGAAATTAATGGTAAATTTATTCGCTCCTGAAGCCAAAACCGAATATCACCTAAGATAGGCATATGTCTTGAACCTTGATAGGGGCTAATAAAGAATAAATCAACATTTCCTGGACCAGTTTTATTTGGATCAATAAGATGGAAAAAGATATTTAGAACTTGTGCTCCAATCATAAAACAAAATAATACAATTAAAGCGCTAAGATAGTCTTTAATTTTTGTGCCCATTCCTAAGTAGGTTGCAGTATAAACACCTGCTACAACCATTAGGCCGTGCCACATCATTGTATGAACACAAATTGAGATTTGTGATGTAAAAACATCACCACCGACAATCATTACACTAATACCTGCAACTAAAGCAAATATCCCAGTAAAACTATATAAAGCCCTTTGAATTTTCTTATTTTTTACAAATGGACCAAAAAGGAAAACATAAAGTGGCACACTACAAAATTGATAAGGAAAACCATACCAATGATAACCAGTGAATATTTCAAGGAAAAATATTTGTTTAAATATCTCAATTAAGAGTAAAGAAACACCCAATTTAAAGATTGTATAATCGTTCTTATTTAGGCGTCCCCATAAATAATGTCGATCATCTTTTCTATCTAAATGATGCGCACGATAACCATAGTAGATTGCACCACCTGCTGTGACTAATATTGCAAGTATATGAAATGGTGAGTATGTAATAGCAACCGTTGCAGATCTTCCTGCTAAGTAGCTTTCGCTCCAAGTCCATCTCATACCAATAATGGTCATATAAATCGGTGGAATTAAAACAATAATCCATGCAAAAATATCACATAATAATGGATGTTTATTTTGGTGTCGAAATATTTCTTTTAATACTATTAAGACTAATAAAATTACACTAGATATGGCTGTAACAGTCCAGCCGATGGCATTACTCATAATAATTACCTCGTAGATAAATTTTAACTCAACCCATTTTTCTTTGCAACATTAGGTCATTTTTTAAGCCGATTTAGATGATTTAACCCCTTTTTTGTAAGGGTTCTGCCTCTTTTTGTTCTTTCAATAAAGCCGATTTGAAGTAAGTATGATTCATATATTTCTTCTACATTTTCTTTTTCTTCATCTAGAAGAGCGCTTAATGTTTCAATACCTACAGGACCTCCATTAAAGCGTTCTTTTAAGATGACTAAATATTGCCTTTCATATTCAACTAAACCAGCTTCATCAACATCAAGTGAATTAAGCATTATTTTGACTCGATCAATTTGAATTATTTGTTCATTAAAAAAAGTTGCAAAATCTCGTACTCTTTTATAGTATCGATTAGCTAATCTAGGATTATTTCTGCTTTTTTTCGCTAATTCAAAAGCTGCTTCATGCGTAATAGGATGTTTAAATACACGAGCACTTCTTAAAATAAGTTCCATAATTTCTTTAGTAGAATATGATGCTAATTTAGCATTAATTCCAAAGCGATTTCTTAGTGGTGCACTAAGTAAACTAGGTTTTGTTGTAGCTCCAATTAATGTAAATGGGGGTAAAGTTATATCAACAACTTTTCCTCCTTGTTCTCGACCTATTAATAGAGCAATACGATAATCTTCCATTGCACTATAGAGAACTTCTTCTACAGTTTTTGGAATTCGATGAATCTCATCGATAAAGACAACATCACCGGCTTCAACACTTGTTAAACACGCAATTAGATCACCACTTCTTTCTAATGATGGTCCGCTAATCGTCCTTATATTTACTCCCATTTCATTAGCGACTATATAGGCTAAAGTAGTCTTTCCAATACCTGGTGGACCAAAAAAAAGAATATGATCTAGCACTTCTTGCCTTTCTTTTGCAGCGTTTATATAAATTTTTAAATTTTGTTTTAATGCTTTTTGACCAATATATTCATCTAGTCTTTTAGGTCTTAGCGATAAGTCATCCTCTTCTTTAAAATAAAAACTCTTTCTTGCTAATATTGACTTATCGCTCATTATTTAATACCTCTAACATATTTATTATCAATTCTTCTAAATCATTAATTTTGAGTTGTTCTATTTTTTTATATGCTTCTTTTATTTCGCTTTTTAGATAGCCAAGTTTAGATAAAGCAATAAAAGCATCTTCAACAATTGGTAAATTTACTAGTTTTTGATGCTTACTTTGTTTTTTATTAAAATGATGAAACAAATCTTCTAAATTTGTTTTTCTAATACCTTTTAGGTTAGTAAAAAAAGCATGATTTTCATTATTAATTGCTTCAATTAAATCAATTAAAGAAGCATAAGATAAGATTTTATGTGCGGTTTTTATTCCAATACCATTAATTTTTAATAGTTCAACAAAAAAATGTCTTTCGTTTTCTTCTTTAAAGGCAAAGACATATTCTTTTTCGTTATAAAAAATTTTATAAATAAAAAGTGTTGTCTCTTCGTTTAATATGTATTCTTTACTTCGAACAATAATAAAACGAAAAACAACGCTACTAAGAGAAAAATATAAATAAGGGTCACTAACTTTGACTACTTGCCCTTTTAGGGCATAAATCATTTAGAAATCATTAAATAAAAAATAATAAAACCTAAAATTAAAATCGCACTTATAAGAGCAGCAATACTTGCTTTGTCTAATTTAGGTCTATTTTTCATCGCTTTTTCCTAATATATGGTTCAGGTTGAGGAATTGGAACACGTTTATGTTCACTCACACGATGAAGATAGGTGATGCGCTCTTTAGAAGCAAGAGGAATATCTTGCCCTAATAAGAAATTGTCAAGATGTTCGTAAGTTACGCCTAATTCTTTTTCATCATCTTGATCTTTAAAAAGTCCTGCACTTGGACGTTTACTAATAAAATGTTGTGGAACACCTAAAATACGAGCGACTTCTTTTACTTCTCTTTTCGTTAAATGGATAAGTGTATGAATATCAAAAGCTCCATCACCCCATTTAGTAAAATAGCCTGTATAGTTTTCACTTAGATTATCAGTACCTAAAACTAGCTTATTCATCGACTGACCTAAAGCATATAATGTCACCATTCTTAAACGCACTTTAACATTGGATTTGCTTAATTCAGTAAGGTTTTGCTTAGTTTGCGCTTCATATGTTTTAACTAACTCTTGATATGTTTTTGATAAATCAACACAGGCAAAAGGAATCTTTTCCTCTTCTAAATATACTCTAGCATCACTAATATCTTTAGGATCACTTTCTATATCAATTACAAGACAAAAGAGTTTATCTCCAATAGCTTTTTTTGCAATTTTTGCCACAACAGCACTATCTAGTCCGCCACTAACTCCTAAAATGTAACCATTAAATGGACGGGCATATTCTTTTAAAAACGAAACTAAATAATCAACATACTTTTCTAAACTCATTTTGTTATCTCCTATCTAATATATTCAAATTCAAAATCTTCTAAAAAGACACGGTCCCCATCTTCAAGACCTAATCGTTCAAGTTCTTCATCAACACCAATATCACGGAGAAATTTAAGAAGACTAAGCAGAGCTTCATCAGTACTTAAATTAAAGCGATGATATTGCGCTACAACTTTTTCACCTACAATACGATATTCGTGTTCGCTTAATCTAATAACTTTAAAGATTGGTTCTTCTTTTTCCATTTCACTAGCTTTATATATTTTATATGTTTCTTCCTCTTCTAGAGGGATAAAACTAACTGGAGGTATTTTTTCTAATTGGTCTGCTAGAGCATATACTAACTCATCAATTCCTTCATGAAGAAGGCTTGAAACTGGATAAACTTTAATACTAGGATATTTTTTGTTAAATTTAGCTAATTTTTTCTTACTATGTTCTGTTTCAAATTTTGTTGCAATAACAATTTGTGCTCTTTCTATTAAGTGATAGCCATAAGCTTTAAGTTCATCTTGAAGGAGCTCGTAATCTTTAACTGGATCACTATCACTTTCAAAATCAAGAACTAAAGCAAGTAAGCGACATCTTTCAATATGTTGTAAAAATTGAATCCCTAAGCCTTTACCTTGACTTGCACCCTCAATTAATCCAGGAAGATCAGCAACAACAAAGGATCGACGATCTTTTGTTATCGTTACGCCAAGTTGCGGCGTTAAAGTCGTAAAAGGATAATCTGCTATTTCAGGTTTAGCGTTAGAAATAACACTTAAAAGCGTACTTTTACCAACATTTGGCATACCTACAAAGCCAACATCAGCAAGGAGTTTAAGCTCAAGTGTTAATCGATGTCTTTCTCCTTTTTCACCATTTTCAGCAATTCGTGGTGCTTTTCTTGTTGATGTTCTAAAAGCAGCATTGCCGCGTCCTCCGCGACCACCTTTAGCAAGGAGTACTTCTTTTCCTACTTCATCTAAATCAGCAAGAAGCTTATTTGTATCAGTTAGATAAACAAGAGTACCAACGGGAACTTCAACAATTAAATCTTCACCTTTTCGTCCAAAAGAATTTTTAGATCCACCATTCACGCCGTTTTCTGCTTTAAGTACCTTGTTAAAACGAAAATTGCTTAATGTTGAAACATTAGTAGTTGCACGAAAATAAATTGATCCTCCGCGACCACCATTACCACCATTTGGTCCACCAAAAGGAACATATTTTTCGCGACGGAATGAAATCATTCCGTTGCCGCCGTCACCGGCTTGCAGTTCAACATTAGCTTTATCTATAAACATTATTTTTTATTTTCCTTTATAGATTCAATAATAAAGAAAGGTCTTTTTTGTGATTCAATGAATGTTTTTCCTACATAGATTGCGATTAATCCTAAAGCAAACATTAAGAAAGTACCAACTAATAATATCATATTTATAATTAGCCAAAGAGGATGATTTACTCCTACTAGAAGGCTATTATTAAATAAATTAATTAAAAATAACACGAGTTCAGTGACAAATGATAAGCCAGTCATAATGGCTAGAAAAACTGCTAATTTTAAAGGCCAATAAACTGGTTTAATTGTCGTTGAGATAATCGAATTAAAAGCAAGATCAAACATTGAAGCAAAGTTATAATGTGATTCACCTTTTGGTCGTTTTGGTCTAGCAAAAACAACTTCGCCAGTTTTATAGCCAACATATGGGACTTGTACACGGAAAACGCGGCTTGATTCAGTTAGTTTTACGACTTCATCACATACTCTTCGACTAATTAAGCGGAAATGACCTACATTTTGTGGAACTTTTACTTTTCCAGAAATGCGGTCTAGCACTTTATAAAACTTATTTGCGGTATAGCGTTTAATAAATGTGTCTTCTTTTCGACTTGCTCTTCTTGCATTAACAACATCATAGCCTTTGGCAAAAAGTTTAAGCATGCCACTTATTACTTCAGGCGGATCTTGAAGATCAGCATCAATTGGAATAACTGCATCACCACTAGCGACGCTTAGACCTGCTGCAACTGCACTTTCATGACCAAAATTACGCGATAAGTTAACAACGCGAAGCATAGGATATTTTTTCATTGCCTTATATAGAAGATTAAGCGTTTCATCCTTACTTCCATCATTAACTGCGACAATTTCAAATTCATAATCTTTTTCTTTTTTTATGACTTCCATCAATGTACTTAAAAAAAGCTCGACCATTGCTTCTTCATTGTACATTGGGACTACAATTGAAACTTTTTTCATAATTACCTCAACTTTGATTATATATTAAAGTATAAAAAAAGACCACAATATGTGGTCTTCTAGCCACTTAATCTTTAATGCTCCATTACATAAATAAAAGCATAATAGAAGCAACAATATAGTAAGTTAAAATTGCGATAATATCTGCTAGAGTCGTTAAAATTGGTCCAGATGCATTGTCTGAATCCATATCTCTTTTTGCAAAGAAAATTGGTAAAAGTGTACCAAGTAAACCAGAAATAAACATTCCAGAAAATAAGGCAAATGCGACAGTTAAGCCAAGTTTTGCAGGATGAATGATAACACCCGCACTATTTACTTGTTTGGTAATAAAAGAAAATAGAGCTACTATTCCAAAACCAACTAGCGCACTTATTAGACAATTAAAGATAATAATTAAGAGTTCCTTTTTTAAAAATTTACGGCGATCATCTTTACTTGAAAGTTCATCACGATGAATACCTAAAATTGTAACTGCAAGATTTTGTGTCCCAATATTTCCTGCCATATCAAGTACTAAAGGTTGAAATAGCACAAGAGCAAAAACTTCACTTAACGTTAACTCAAAAGCAGGCACCATGATAAAAAGAAAAGCAATTAAGATATTTAAAATCGTAGTAATTAACAACCAAGGAAGACGTTTTTTACTTCGCTCAAAGCCTGAGTATGATTCATCATGCTTAGGTAGAAAAGCTAAACGATTATATAATTCATCATAATTGTTAATTAGTTGTTCTAAGACGTCGTCTGCAGTAATAATACCAAGTAAATAGCCTTGATGATCAACGACAGGAAGTGAAGTTAGGTCATAGTTTTTAACGATTTCAATCGCCTCTTTTATCGTATGGCTACTATAAACAAAATGATATTCGCTATTCATAAGTTCGCTAATTTCATCATCAGCGCGAGCAATAATTAAATCTTTTAGGGCTAAAACACCAACAAGTTTCTCTTCTTCATCAATAACATAAATATTATCGATAAAATCATCTTCTTTTACATTGTTAAAGATATATGAGGTTGCCTTTTTTACAGTCGTATCAACATTAATTGTTAAAAATTGCGTTGTCATAATAGAAGGGGCAGTATCGCTAGAGTAAATTAGTAAGTCTTTAATAATATTTGCTCTATCTACTGAGACAAAGCTTAGTACATTTTCTTGTTCTTCCTCATCAAAATAGGAGATAAATTCTTTTAGTTCATCTACTTCTAGATTATTTAAAATTTGTGTTTTTCTTTCTTTAGGTAGCATTTTAAAAGTTTCAATTTGTTGATGTTTACTAAGACGAGAAAACACCTCACTTGAACGCTTAACACCAATTAAATTAAAAACACGAAGTTGTTCTTTACTATCAAGTTCACTAAAAACTTCTGCAATATCATAAGCTTGCATACTTTTAAGCTCTTTTTTAAGGGCATAGTTTGATTTTTTAAAGTCTAAATTCATCATAACATCCCCACTTTCAAAAGTATTAAAGTAGCTAGCCCAAAATAAACAAGCGTTGAGAAAAAGTCGATAATTGTTGTAATAAAAGGTCCACTTGCAACAGCAGGATCAACCTTAATTAACTTAAAAAAGTGCGGTATTGCAATTGAAAGTAAACTTACAAGCGAAACAACAATTACAAGTGAGCCTCCAATAATTGAGGCAAAAATAAGAGCAACTTGAAGCCTAGAAAAGTTTTGAGCACTTTCAGGAAGACCAAGTTGAAGGAAATAAACAAATAAAAATGAAAGCACAAATGTAATAAAGCCAAGTAAAAGACTCGTAATTAAGTTAGAGACGAATTCTTTACCAACTTCTTTTTTACTCATTTTACCTTCATTGGTAATCGATTTTAGGGCTACAGCAAGCGTCTGAGTTGCAACATTTCCTGGAGAGGAAAGCATTAAAGGTTGGAAAAAGGCTAAAATTGCTATTCCGCTGATGCTTGCAACCATAAAATCAGAAAAAGTCATCAGTGGAATCGAAATAAACATAAGGATAATGAGCCAAGGAAGCCGTTTTAGGGCAGTTTTTAGCCAAGAATCTCGCTTATTAGTTGATGGCAAGGCAGCTAGTTTTTCAAAGTCCTCTTCTGCCTCATGAGTAGCAATATCGATAATATCATCAAGAGTTAATATCCCAATTAATTTATTATCTTTATCGGTAACTGGAAGTTCATAAAGTTCATAGTTTTTCATATCATAAACAGCTTCTGTAACTGGAGAATTATCAATAACTTTAGGAATATCGATCATGATTTCTTCTATTGTTTTAGGGCTTCTAGCCTTTACTAGTGTTTTTAGGTTAACTGCTCCAAGATAATGACCCTCATTATCAACAACAAAAAGAAGATTAATACTTTCAGCATCATCAGCTTGTTTAATTAGACTTGTTGTAGCCTCTTTAACATCCATTTCTTTCGTAAGCGAAACATAATCATTAGAAATATAGGCACCTACAACATCATCATCGTAGGTGATGATTTTGCTAACATCTTCTTTATCAATAAGAGATTTAATAATCTGGTCGCGTAGTTTACTATCTTCATAGGATTGAAGAATATCAACCGTATCATCAACATTCATCTCATTAAAAATAGCAATTTGTTTTTTACTATCAAATGTTGCTAAAAGTCTAGCAGCATCTCCATGTTCAAGATAGGCGACAATTTCTGCTGTTTGTTCTAAATTTAGATTATTAAAAAGAACATTTGTCTCTTCAACAGACAATGTTTCTAGACTTTTAGCAATATCAAAAGCATGGAACTGTTCGAGTTCTTTTTGAAAAGTTCTTTTACTTAGTTTTTTTGCTAATAAGTCCTTTAACATCTATGCTTCTCCTTTTTTATAATCTAGATACGAATATCCTTTTTTATTTTACCTTATTAGGTTAATAAAACCTAATTTGGTAAAAAAAGAATCGCCGGTTAGCGATTCTTTTGTTTCGTTAATTTTTAACGTTACTTAAAAGGGTAAACGCTAACGCGCTTTCTACTTTTGCCAAGACGTTCATATTTAACGACGCCATCAACAAGGGCAAAGATGGTGTCATCGCTACCGCGTTTTGCATTAATGCCTGGATAAATTCGCATACCGCGTTGGCGATATAAAATTGAACCTGCTGTTGCAAATTGGCCGTCAGCTTTTTTAGCACCTAAACGGCGACCACGTGAGTCACGGCCGTTTTTAGTACTTCCAACTCCTTTTTTCGAGGCAAAGAGTTGTAAATCTAAGATATATCGTAATGTTTTCATAATTCTCTTAACTACCTTTCTTTTATTTTTATGTAACTACCATATGTTTGCTCGATTGTACGAAGACTTGTTAGCATCGTATTTATAACTATTTCATCATGAGCATTCATTTTTGGGGCTACTAGAAGGAGGCTAATTTCTCCTTCATTGATCACGATTTTAAAGTCGTGATGATTTTCTAGTGCATTTAGAGCACCGATTGTTACTGCACTTACGGCAGCACAGACGAGATCTTGTCCTTTTGGAGCGTAATTGGCATGGCCTTTAACTTCCACATAACCAATTTGATCTCCTCTTTTTTCAATAATTACCGTAATCATTATCCGTTAATCGTGGAAATTTCCACTAACGTATATGGTTGTCGGTGACCAAGCATTCTTTTTTGGTTGGTCTTAGCTTTGTATGTGAAGACTTTAATTTTTTTGCCTTTGCCATGTTTTACAACATTTGCTGTAACGGTAGCACCTTTTAGATATGGTGTACCAACTTTGGCTTTAGCTTTTTCGCTTCCGATTAAAAGGACTTTATCAAAGGTATGAGTTTTTCCTTCTTCGGTTTCAAGCTTTTCAACAAATACTTTATCTCCAACGGCGACATGAACTTGTTTTCCACCAGTTTCGATAATAGCGTACATATGAATACCTCCTCGTTTATATTCACTATCGACTCGCTTTTAAGGTGAGAATATCTACTTAAACCTTTTTAATGCGGTTGTAGCTCGTGAGGCGACAACGTGTGTACTATATCACACTTTTGTATGTAATACAACAAGCAAAATTCACTTTTTTTGCTAAATTATTATAATTTAGTCTTTATTTATTGTTGATAAGACTATTTTCTGCAAAGGAAAAATAGCGAAAAGCCCCAATAATTACATGATCTAGCAAGGTTATGTCGTGTTTTACTAGTGCTTTATTTAGCTCAATTGTAGCTTCAATATCACTGGTTGAAGGAACAACATTTCCACTTGGATGATTATGAACTAATATAACGTTTATTGCATTATAAATTAGTACTCTTCTTACAATTTCTTTTAAGTCAATTTCAAAACCCTCACTTGTTCCTAAATAGAGAACTTCTTCTTTAATTATTTCCCTTTTTTGATTTAGCATAAGCAAATAAAGATGTTCTTTTTCTGCTTTAGAAAGTTCGTGTTGATAAAGTGAGAGGATATCGCTACTTGCGTTAATCCTTAAGGGCTTATTTTTTGCATCTTTTTCAATGCGCGACGCAAGATTAAAAGCTGCAATTAGCATCAAGGACCTTGTATCACTTAAACCTTTAGTTTTAATTTTTTTTGGCTCATTAATCCTACTTAAATTATAAAGTCCTTGATGCTCTTTAAGTAAATTTTTAGCGATTGTAAGGGCGTTATAGTTCTTAATGCCGCTACTAATTAGAATCGCTAAAATTTCTTCATCGCTTAAAGCGTTAATGCCATAGCGAAGAGCTTTTTCACGGGGGCGATTTAAAAGGGGAAGATCTTTAATTCGTTTACTTCCACTCAAACTTATAGCCACCTGGAAGTTGAGCTTTTCCAGTCTCACTTAAGAATAGTTTATAGATGATAACTGAGACAATAGCAATTGCTAAAATTGCCATTACTGCTCCTAGGGTAATTGCTTCACCACCTACAACATTACTTAATTCTAGATTTGATAGTCTACTCATATAATAAAAACCTCCTATTAATAAATAGAAGGTTTTTTAAGATGTTAGTTACTTTATTTTAAGTTTTTGATTTCTTCTTTAACTTTTGCTAACTGTTCTTTATAAAGTTCGTATTTTTCTTGTTCTTCTTTAATTTTAGCTTCAGGTGCTTTAGCTAAGAAATTAGGATTATGAAGCATTTTTTCGCTTCTAATAACTTCTTTTTCTAAATTTTCTAGTTGTTCGTTAAGTCGAGCTTGATAAAGGTCTTTATCAATGTGAAGTTCAAGCGCCATACTTAAGTTTCTAACAACAATTTTAACTAAGTTTTTAGGGGAATTACCAATATGGACTTCTTCAATAAAGGCAAGACGCTTAAAAATAGCAATGTAAGGAGTAAAATCAAATGTTAAATCACTTAAATAAACATTGATAAGTTCGTTAGGTGCGAGTTTATTTTGGCTCTTAAAGTGACGAACTTCTTTAATTAATTCAATTAATGTTAAAACCTCTTCTTCAACTTTTTTATTTACTCTTCCTTTAGAGGTTGGATAGCTCTCAAGCATAATTGAATCTAAGTGTGTTGGAAGATTAAGATAAAGTTCTTCGCTAATAAAAGGTGTAAATGGATAAATCATTAAGATGACTGCTTTTAAAACATGAACAAGTACATCAAATGGTGTCGTATTATTTGGATCTTCTTTAAGTAATACTTTACTTATTTCAATATAGTTACTACAGAAATCATCATAAACAAAGTGATATAAATATTCACTTGCTAAACCAAATTGATAGCGGTCCATTTGCCGTGTTACTTGGCGAATTGTAACATTAAGACGATCGAGGATAAATTTTGAGGTTGGATGAAGTTTTTTTTCATCAATCTTACTAACTTTATAATCACTTGGAAGGATGCTAAATATATAGCGAGCAGCATTCCAAATCTTATTTAAATAAGCTGAAGCATGACTTACTTTTTCATGGGAAAAACGAATGTCTTGTCCTGGGGTTGAACCCGTTGCAAGAAAATAGCGAAGCGCATCGCAGCCATATTCTTCAATAACATCCATTGGATCAACGCCGTTACCAAGAGATTTTGACATTTTACGACCAATTTCATCACGTACTAAGCCATGAATTACGCAATCTTTAAAAGGCACTTGTTTCGTAAATTCTAAGGATTGAAAAATCATTCGACTAGCCCAGAAGAAAATAATATCGTAGCCTGTAACCATAACATCAAGCGGGAAATAGCGCCCTAAATCACTTGTTTTATTGGGCCAACCTAGGGTTGTAAAGGGCCAAAGAGCACTACTAAACCAAGTATCTAGAACATCTTCATCTTGGATATAGTTTTCGATGTCTTTAGGTGGTGTCTCACTTACAAGAATTTCTCCAGTTATCTTATTTGTATAGGCAGGAATTGGATGACCCCACCAAAGTTGACGAGAGATACACCAATCTTCTGCGTTTTCCATCCAGCGAATAAAGACTTTATTAAAGCGAGGTGGGAAAAACTTAACAGCCTTATCACTTGCTTGATTTTTTAGCGCCCGCTTAGCTAAAGGAGACATCTTAATAAACCACTGTTTTGATAAATAGGGTTCAATAATTGCATCACTTCTTTCGCTATGACCAACTGAATGAGTAATTGTTTCTTTTTTAGTAAATAAATTTAACTCTTTCATTTTGGCTAAGAGTTTTTTACGACATTCAAAGCGGTCAAGTCCCCTAAATTCAAGTGCTCTATCGTTCATCGTGCCATCTTTTGCAATACAATTCGGCATCTCAAGATTGTATTTAACGCCAATTGTAAAGTCGTTTGGGTCATGAGCAGGCGTACATTTCATTACACCAGTTCCAAAAGAGGGATCAACATAATCATCAGTAATAAGAGGTATTTTTTCGCCGTTAACAGGATTAATAAACATCTTACCAACATAATCCTTGTAACGTTTATCTTTTTTATTTACGACTAAACAAACATCTGCAAACATTGTTTCTGGACGAGTCGTAGCAACTTCTAAATAAAATGAACTATTTTCAAGATAATATTTAAAATAATAAAAATTTCCTTTAATTTCTTTATGGATTACTTCCATATTAGAAAGAGCAGTCGTTAGTTTTGGATCCCAGTTTATAATCCGGACTCCTTGATAAATTAGGCCCTTATTATATAAATCAACAAATACCTTATTTACAGCCTTATTAATATCTTTATCGAGGGTGAATTTTTCTTTTGTATAATCAAGCATTAAGCCCATTACTTCCCATTGATCTCGAATGTGATCAGCGTGTCGATGCTTCCAGTTCCACGCTTCCTCTAAGAAGGCTTCACGGCCTAAATCAAAGCGTGTTAAGCCTCTTTCTTTATAAAGTGCTTCTTCTACTTTAATTTGGGTAGCAATACCAGCATGATCCATCCCAGGAAGCCAAAGAACATCATATCCTTGCGCCTTTTTATAGCGGGCTAAAATATCTTGATAAGTTGTATCAAGCGCATGACCTAGATGAAGAACACCGGTAACATTAGGTGGGGGTAAAACAAGCGAATAAGGCTTTTTAGTTTTATCTCCTGCCGTAAAATAGCCCTTCTTTTTCCACTCTTTATATTTACCAGCTTCTACACTTTTATGCTCATAAGCTTTCTTAAGTGCCATAACTACCTCCTAAAAATAAAAAAACACGCATCATAAGGACGAATTACCGCGGTACCACCTTAATTCACTTGCGTGCACTCAACTCTATTAACGCTAGAAACGAGGGTTTCCCCTATTGCTCCGTTACGACCTTCATCATTCTTTTTTCTGCCTTCTTTCACTCTCAAGGTTCGCTATTAGATTAGTAATGATTACTCCTTAACTTCAACGCTAATTCATTTTATCTTATATTTACTCTTTAGTAAATGAAAAAGAGGCCAGAGCCTCTTATTTAATGATTTGCTTATTTATTAATAATTACTGCCAAACAGTTGGAACACCATTTACATAACGCCAGTGATAACCATCATTATTTTGCGTTTCGCTATACCAATAAATAGTAGCAAAGCAACCTAGCGACCAATTTTCATCCCAACCACTAGGCTTAGAGGTGGCTTCAGCAAAAATACTAGTTAGCGAAGAATCACCAATAAAAATTGATGTTTCAATAGTAGTTACGCTACTTGGAATAATAATTGAAGTTAAAGAGGTACATAAAGCAAAAGCAAATTCTTCAATTTTTTTGACGCTAGAAGGTATTTCAATTGAAGCAAGTTCAGTAGCCCCTGTAAAAGCACCTCTAGCAATTGTAGTTACGCTAGTAGGTATAACACTATTTTTACAGCCTACAATTAGTTTAAGCGATGCTTTTTCAATTATTGCATTAGAATCATCGCGCGAATCATAAATTGGATTATTATCTTCAACCACAATTGAAGCAAGTTTACTAGTACCAGAAAAGGCACCATTACCAATTGAAACTACTAATTTAGGAATAAAAATTGCTTCAAGTTGAACACATGAAGAAAAACAAAATTCGCCAATTTTAACTAAATTAGAAGGTAGAGTAATTGTAGTAAGTCTAGTACAGCTTATAAAGGCGTTTTTTTCAAAAACGACTATATCATCGTGAAGATTTACTGTCGTTAGATTAGTACAGCCTTGGAAAGTACCTTCTCTAATTACGTTAGTTGAGGTGGGAATAGTAATACTTGTTAGCATATGGCATCCGCGGAATGCTTCCATACCAATTGAGGTAATATTATCGTGTAAATAGACATTTTGAAGTGTCTTACAATTAAGCAATAATTGATTTGGAAGTTCGCTAATGTTAGCAGCAATTGCGATTTCGCCTAAACCAATACAATCTTTAAATGCTGCTTCACCAAGAAAAACAATACTTGTTGATAAATGGATATCATTAAGTAAAGAACAGCCTTCGAATGCGTTATTTTTAATTTTGGTTACGCTGCTTGGAAGAACAATTTTAGTAATTGAAGCTCTATCTTTAAAGGCACCGCTTCCAATTGCTCTAACTTGTAGGCCTTCATGGGTAGAGGGCACAGTTACAATACTAGCATTCCCGTGATAGCGAACTACTTCTAGACCTCCATCCCCATCACTTCCATAAACAAATCCATCATTTTCACTAAAACTATGCGGAGTGTATTTAGCCGTATAAGTTGCATTATCTTCGACAGGAATAACCTCAGGATCCCAACCATTAAAGGTATAGTAAAATTCATTATCATCTGGACGACTTGGAGTTACTCCATCATAACTTGGTATTGTTCCGTAAGGTACATTTTCATCGGTTTCAAGTGTTATACCGTTATAGTTTTTCCATCTAACCGTATATTTTCTTATTGTTTCAGTGTAAGTTGCAGTATAGGTAACATCTTCTGTTACTGTTGCAATTTCTGGCGACCAACCAGCAAAACGATACTTAAATTCTGCCGTATTGCTTCTTGATGGTTCAATCCCATCATAAGAGGGCATTATTCCTTCTTTTACGAAGCGATCTTTTTCTAGGATTGTTCCATCATAATCTTTCCAAATAACCGTATAGTATGGTAGTATTCTGCAGCCAGATAAAAACGGAATACTCATTACTATAGTAAGAGCAAATAATGTTAATTTTCTTCTTTTCTTTGTTTTAAACATCATAAGCCCCCTTTGAAATTTATGTTTATACAATCATAACTAAGTAGTTATGTCACATAGTCAGGTTACTTAAGAACTTTATGTATATGTTCTTTTAGTCTATTGAGGGCACACTCATCTTTTTCACTAACAAAGAAGGCGTCTTTTGGATCAAGGTTAAAGGCTTCAATAATATTTTTTTTAGCAGTAGCCTTTTGGCTTTGATTTAATTTATCAGTTTTAGTTAAAACAACGGTAATTGGGATATTAAATTGTTTAGCAAACATATAAAAGTCAATATCATCACTACTAGGAAAGTGCCGAGAATCTACTAAAAAACAAACATTTTTCAACTTTTCATTGTTTTTAAAGTATTCTTCCATCATTTTTCCAAAAGCACCTAAGTCACGACTTCCCTTACTTGAATAGCCATAGCCTGGCACATCAACAAGGTAAAAAGCTTCGTCAATTAAATAGTAATTAAGCATCGTCGTAAAGCCTGGTTTACTTGATGTATAGGCTAAACTCTTTCGTCCAGTAATAGCGTTAATTAATGAACTCTTACCAACATTACTTTTACCAACGAAAACAACTTCGCTTAGATTAGGCGTTGGACGAAGTGCTACACTTGGAGCACTTTTAATAAAACGAGCATTGTTAAAATTAATCTTTTTCATCTTTTAAAAGAACTAAATCAACGACCTCTTTCATATGTTTTACGAGTACTATTTCAATTTGCTCACGAACTTCTTTGGGAATTTCGGCTAATTGAGGCTTATTAGCTTCAGGAAGAATAACCTTTTTAATTCCTGCTCTAATTGCTCCAATTATCTTTTCTTGGACACCGCCAATTGGAAGAACCTTACCCATTAAGGATACTTCTCCTGTCATTGCAATATCGCAGTTTACTTTTCGTCCTGTTAGAACACTAATAATTCCAACTGTCATTGCAACCCCAGCAGAGTTACCATCTTTTGGTGCAGCATCTGGGAAGTGAATATTTATATCAGTTGTAGCAAAAACATCTGGATTTATGCCATAATTTTCTGCAAAGCTATGAACGTGACTTGCTGCGATATGGCCGCTTTCTTCCATCATTTGTTCAAGATTACCGGTAACTTTAACATTACCTTTTCCTTTAAAGGTTGTAACTTCAATTGGAAGAATATCGCCGCCGACATCACCAACTACACATAAGCCAGTAATAACACCAACTTGCGGAGCTTCTTCTTTAATATTAGTTCTAACTAATTCTTGACCTAAATAAGCTTTTACTTCCTTTTTAGTAATGTTCATCGCTGGATTTTCATCGTTAAGAATCTTAACGGAAAGTTTACGTAAAACCGAAGCAATTTGCTTTTCTAGTCCGCGAACACCAGCTTCAAAGGTATAATGATTAATAATTTCTAGAATTGCATCTTCACTAAAGGTGACATTATATGCATCTAGGCCGTGTTCTCTAATTTGACGGGGCACTAAGTGTTGCAAGGCAATATTTAGTTTTTCTTCTTCGGTATATGGTTTTAAAGAAATTAATTCCATCCGATCAAGTAAAGGACGTGGGATATTTCGAACTTCATTAGCAGTACAAATAAACATCACCTTACTTAAATCGTATGGTTCTTCAATAAAGTGATCGACAAAAGACTTATTTTGTTTTGGATCTAATATTTCAAGAAGCGCACTACTTGGATCACCTTGGTTACTGCGGCCTAATTTATCAATTTCATCAAGAACAAAAACAGGATTTACTGTTCCAGCTTTTGCAATTTCCGAGATGATAATACCAGGCTGCGAACCGACATAAGTACGTAAAAAGCCTCGTAACTTCGCTTCATCATCAACACCACCTAGGGAACTCTTAACAAGTTTTCGTCCTAAAGCACGGCTAATAGACATTGCTAGTGATGTTTTTCCTGTTCCAGGCGGACCGTAGAAGCAAATAATCGGTGTACGGTTATTTTGCGTCATCCTCTTAACTGCAATATATTCAATAATTCGCTTTTTAGGTTCAGTTAAGCCGTAATGATCTTCATCTAAAACCTTAGCAACATTTTCTAAATCAAGATTATCAACGGTTTCTTGATCATATGGGAGTTTAAGTAGCCAATCAATATAATCAAGTGAACGAGCACGCTCCATTTCGTTTTTACTTAAACGACGTACTTCTTTTCTAACCCGCTTTTTGATGTTATCGGGATAAATATTCTTTTCAAGTTTTTTTAGAATTTCTTCCGTAGTATCGAGTTCTTCCTCATCATCATCAATTTCTGTATCACTTGCAGCAGTTTCTTTTAAGTTTTCAGATTTTGAGCGAATCATACGGTTTATCGCATCAACTTTATTGCCGCTTAAGCCTTCTTTTAAGTACTTCATTAGTAAGTGATAACGGCCGACTGGATTTTCTTCACTTAAAATAACATGCCGTTGTACGGTGTTATTTATGAGTTGATTGGCAATAAAGTAAATCGTTTTAACAAAATTGTCATCTTCAGGTGTAAATGATTTTAAAAGCGTAATTAATTGCTGAGAAGCATCAGGAACCGTAATTAATAAATCAAGAAGTTGACGAATTGCTGCACTTTGATCAAAGTCTTCAATTAGTTTATCTTCGCTAAGTATTGCTTCTGCTAGTAAATATTTATCTTTATTAGTAATCTTTTCAATTTTAACTCTATTAAGCGGGAATACTCGAACTGTAATATAGTTTGGCCGAACTTTAACTTTTGTAAGACGTGCTAAAACGCCATAAGAATAAATATCTTCAAGTTTAGGATTATCTTCCGTATAAACAACTTGCGTACCAACAATAACTAGTTTTTCTTCTGTGCTATTAGCAGCATTAATTGCTTCAACCGTAAATTCACGGCCAGCATCAAGATCATCTGTATCGGTTAAAGGAAAATATACTTGTCCACGAGTAATAATTAAGGGATAAGAGAGCTTACTTTTTTCTTTCATTATAAAACCTCCTATAATTACTATTATTATATTATAAATTGACCCTTTTAGTTAGTAATATGGCTACTTTTGGCTCTTTTTTTCAAAAAAGGCCAATTAGAAGCCGATTTGTTATTAAAAAACAAAAAAAGGACCGCAAACTAGGAGTGCGGTCCTTATACTAACTAAGGTTTTTTATTCGTTATTTTCAACTAAGAAATTCATAATCATTTGATGACGAACATCTTCTCTAAGACGAGAAATATTATCACCAAGAAGTTCACGGACTCTAGCTTCTTCCATATTGTATTGCATCGCCATTTTAGCAATTTCAAAATCAACGATTTCATCTGTAACTTCTATGTTTTCAAGTTTAGCAATTTCGTTAATGATAAGATAGTTTTCTAAATTGCGTTTAGCATCAACTTTAAACTTTTCATCAAGTTCTTCTTTTGTTTGGCCGCTCATTTCTAAGTATGATTCCATGCTCATTCCTTGTTGAGCAACTTGTTTATTGAGTGTTTGTTCCATATGTTTTGCTTCGTTTTCAATGATTTGGGCTGCTAGTTCGATTTTGCTAGTTTCACGAAGATTATCTAAAATTTTATCGATGTAGCGGCTTCGTTCTTCATTTTGAAGACGGCGATCAAGTTCGCCGTATACATGCATACGGAGACTAACAACGTCTTCAACATTAGGAAGATTTAAGCCTTTTGCAAATTCGTCGTCAAGTTCAGGAACTTCTTTTGTTTTTACTTCGTGAACACTAACTTTAAAGGTAGCATCTTTACCTTTTAGTTCTTCAACATAGTTTTCAGGGAAAGTGACGTTAACATCGAGTTTATCGCCAGCTTTTGAGCCTACTAGTTGATCTTCAAAACCTGGAATAAATTGGCCGCTGCCTAGTTCAAGATTAAAGTTATCGCCTTTACCGCCTTCAAAAGCTTTTCCTTCGGTAAAGCCTTCAAAATCGATAACGACAGTGTCTCCTAGTTCTGCCTTACCTTCTTTTAGAATAAGAGTAGCATTTTGTTCTCTAAGTTGAAGTAGACGAGCATCTAGACTTGCATCATCAACGCTTACTTCTTCATGACCAATTTTTAAATCTTTATAGGCACCGAGTTTAATTTCTGGTGCTACAACGAGTTTAAAGACGATTTCTAGTTCAGTATCGCTTAGTTTTGGAATTTCATAACCTGGTTGAAGTAGAGGAATAAGTTTATATTCATCTAAAACCTTGCGGTAGCTATCTTCTAGGGTATTTCCAAGTGCTTCATTAAAGATACTTTCTTGTTTTACTTCTTTACGTGCTAGGGCTTCTGGGGCTTTTCCTTTACGGAAGCCTTTAACTGTCACATTTTTTGCTAATTTCTTAAATGCTTTTTCAAGTGCTCCTTGCCATTCTTCGGTTGTAAAAGTTACGGTAACTTCAACTTCAGAAGAGGCTTTTTTTACTAATTTTGTTTTCATATTAAAACTCCTTTTATTTTTACCAAAATAAATTATAACAAAAAAGCGTTTATATTCAACCAAATTGCCTAATTTAGCGTAATTAGTAACAAAAACACATTAAAAATATGTCGTTTTAAATGTTTCAAATTGACTAAATTCGATATTTCTTCTTCTTAAAAAGGCAAAAATATCAAAAGAGGGATCTAGAAGTTTACTAGCTTCTGCTTCTAGATATATTAGCATCATTTCTTTATTTATCTCGCTTATTGGAAGAGGGAAAAAGCGATACATAAAATCATCAAAAAGTTCATTCATAATATTATTAATTGTAATATTTTTTGAATATGATTTTAGGGTATCTTTTATATCTTTTAAGTTAGTTTCATATTCATCAAAATTTAATTTTGAGGGATTAATCTTAGTAGAGAAGTTACGGTATGTCCAAGTAAGATTTTGATCAATTTTAAGCTCCATTGCAATCGCTAGAGCCAATTTTTTAACTCTTTCATTAATACCGTTAGTTATCATTTTAATGATTAATTCGTCAGTTTCTTGCGTTGGATTATTAAAAATATATTTAAAAGCAATATCAGCATGTTTTGTATCTTTATTAAGTAGTTCTTCTAGCTCGCCTAGGCTATAGGTAGTTACTTTTTTAGGTTGCATACTTTTAAAAACGAAGTCTTTAAGCTCACGAAGATATAGTTCAACTTCAACCGAAATTAAGGGACGATTTTGAAAATCATTAATGACATCAAGAGCAGACCATGGTTCATTTTTAAATAAATATATTTTTACATTATATTCAATTGTTTTAACTGGATTAAGTGCTAAAAGCTCTTCTTCATTACTTTTAATATAGCTAAGTGCGCTATCGTAGGCACCGCTATCTACAATTGATGCAAGGACTTCTAATTTATTGCTCATTTTTTCCTCTATTTATCATTAATTGCATCGATTGGTTTCTTTCTTGCAATTTTTAGCACTGGTAGAGCACTTGAAATAAAGGCTACAAAGCAACTTATTAGTAAAAGGAGGGCAATTTGCCGAATACCAAAGTTCATAAAGCGAATTGCTACAGCAAGTTCAACCTTTAATTTGCTATTTATTATTCCTGAAATTATTCCAGTACCAATAATGGCAAGAACAAAATTAATAAGGGCAATAATAAGTGCTTCATTTGCAAAAATGCCAATGACATCAGTTCCTCTAGCACCTAATGCTCTAAGAACACCAATTTGTCTTTTCTTTAAAATAACGGAATTACTTATAAAATTAAGCATTAGTAAGGATGAGAAAATAGCAAAAATAACACCTACAACAGTAAAGACAACGCCAATTGGCTTAAGCATAAAATCAAACATATCAACAGCATTAATAATAGTATTTGACATGCGATATGCATATAATTTTCCTGAAGTATAATGAAGATCAACAAACTTTTTAACTTTTGAGTAATCACTTGAATCAAAAGAGGCAATCGCAAACCCGTACGCTCCACTTTGTTTTAGCCCCATAGTAGCTGCTAATTCATTACTTACCGCTGTAGCAGGTCGATCATTTCTACCTCTTTTTGCTTGATAAACGCCAACAATATTTACTTCCTTTAAATTAGATTCGCTCTCATCATAATAATAACCATAAGAACCATAAGTAATTTTAGCACCAAAAGAATTAATACTACTTACCGCTTCGCTATTAAGGAGGGGCGAAAAGAAATAAGTTTTTTCATAATCGTCCATTAAAGCAATAAAATCTAAACCATAAGTTTTTTTATCTTCCTCATCCCAACTACTAGTTGGAGGGATTTTACTTTCATCCCCGTCATGAACATAAAAGATTAAATAATCTCGCACTTCATCAGGCGTGTAACGCTCATATAAAAAGTTAACTAACTCCGTTTCACTAAAGGAATTATAGTAGTTAGGAACTAGTTGCATAAAAGTCATTGTTTCAATAAAAACATCGTTACTAAGCAGTGAATCTTTCGATTTATTTTTTAGATAATGTGCTTCATTAACTAGATTTTCCCGTATATCGTAATAGCCCGTATATGTAGAATAAGTGGCGTTAGAAATATAAGAATAAAAATCAACATTTCCATCAAAACTCGTGTAGTTACGGCTATTGTAGAAATCAGAAGAAACATAAAGCAAATTATGATAACTAGAGTTAATAAATAAATCAAATTGAGTAGAAAGGAAGAAATATTGTAAGGCACCTTGCTCATCATCTTCTAGTTTTAAATAAGGAGTTAGGTTACATTTTGTATCTAAAATGCCTTTAATTCTAAATGTTTCATCATCTAAAAGCATTTCTTTTCCAATTAGATCTTCGGGGCGATTTATTTTTATATTCGTACCTTCAGGTGTAAGAAAATCATTTTTATGAAATATTTGATATGTATATTCAGTTAAAACGATCTCATTATAGGCTAGAGGTAGCGTTGGTGCAGTTCCAATAAAAGTAAAATTAGTTTCATCAAGTAAACTTTGATCAAGTTTAAGTAAACCTGATGAACTTTCCAAATAAATTGAAGGACCATAATAAGATCTTCTTTGCCAAGGATAATTGGATTTAGTCGTTATTACTGGTTTAAATGTTATATCTTCATCAACACCATTTAAAAAGGCAATTTGATTATCATCCATATTAAATTCAAGATATGAATAATATTCAGGATCATATTCATTTTCAATTTTATAACTAGCATTAAATGAAAGATAATTAACATCGCTCTTATGAAGTGAAGTAAGAGCCATTTTCATATTTTTATAGCTACCAATTGTATCTGCTGAGCCAAAAAAGGTAAAAGCAAGGGCTGCTAAAATAATTGAAATCGCTAATCTAACTCGCTTATGCTTTAAAGCAGATGCTCCCATCTTTAAACTTGCCTTGAAAGGCATTTTTGATTTAATCGGTTTATATTCTTCCTTACTTTCAACAATATCTTCTTTTTTAGTATCTTTAAAAGCACTCATTTGTTCTTTTAATAGTTTTAGTGGCGTATCTTCGTGTGTTTTTATATATAGATTAATACGGTCCATATCCTCTTTTGTTAGCTCATAATTAGCAGGAACATGAATCATATCATTTTCAAAAGTTATCGACATCGCTTTTATTTCTTCGTTATCTTTTCGCGAAATATCGCGAGAGAGTTCGCCGTCAACAAGCTCAATGATACGGTCTGCGTACGAAAGAGCGAACTCTTCATCGTGACTTACCACGACGACAAGCCTGTCATTGGCTAATCTTCGTAGTGTTTTTAAAACTTGTGTTCCAGTTTTACTATCAAGAGCACCGGTTGGCTCATCTGCTAAGATAATATGCGGATTTTTAACTAGAGCACGCGCGATTGCAACACGCTGTTTTTGTCCGCCGCTTAGCTCGTTAGTTCTACGGTTTTCAAGACCACCTAGTTCAACAAGATTAAGAATTTCATTTATTCGTTCCGATGTAGCTTTTTGGCCTTGAAGTTCAAGCGCTAAAGCAATATTTTCTCCTACACTAAAGTCATCAATAAGATTATATTCTTGAAAGACAAAACCTACCATTGTATTGCGGTATGAGTCATAGTCTTGATTAGAGAAATTTTTAGTTGATTTTCCTTGGATGAGTAGTTCTCCCTCATCGTGACGGTCTAGTCCGCCAATAATATTTAGAAGCGTTGATTTACCGCATCCTGATTTACCAACGATAAAAACTAGACCTTTTTCACCTAAGGTTAAATTAACTTTTTTAAGTGCTTTAACACTAGGAGCACGTTTAATTTTATATGTTCGGCTTAAATTAATTAGTTTAATCATAATAGTATCCCTACTTTTTCTATACTTTATGATTTTAACATAAAGTACAATTACATTTATATCATTATGAAAATAAAATTGATGATAATTGACAACCTTAATGGAACAAATTAAAAAAATAAGTATATACAAATGTTCATTTTATTAATTCTCAAAGAATTAACATCTTTCCTTTGATAATAAAGCAGTCAGTGCTATATATGTTTTCACTAGATGCGAGTATTTTCAGTTGCATACAAATTGTAAGCAACTGAATAACTTTTATGATAGCAGTTTAAAATATGCGTTTTTTGTATAATTAAATCAAAAATCCACAAAAAAAGCCTTGATTTCGTGTTTTTCACTTTATATATTAAGCTTTTTAATGTACTTCTTTCATATGTTGTCCCAATTTAGCAAATGAAACATATCTAACATCTTTATCAGAACAATTTATATTTTTGCAACGATAGATAATCATATCGTTTCATTTTTGTAGGTTATTCATTTCTTGTTCAATATAAATAAGAAACTTTATAACAAACAAAACTATTCACTTATTAACCAACTTTATTAACTTATTATTTGCAAAAATAGCCTAAATATAACAAAAAAGCCTTGATTTCGTGTTTTTGACCATATCAAGGCTTTTAGTGTACTTATGTGGTGTTGTGAGCGAAATGCTACGGTTTCCGTAAGCCTGTTGTGAAGCAATTACACCCATTTTCGTAAGCGTGTTGTGAACTGATTACACTCATTTTCATAAGCGTGTTGTGACGCAATTACAACATCTATTGGAACACAAAGAGTTATAGATAATATGATTACTAAGCCCACATAACTATTATCGTGAAATTTCATTATATTACTATTTCTTATATCTTTTTAATATTTAAAGGGTATTCGACTTTTATAGATTTCCATTTAAAAGGCTATTCGAGTTTATGTTTTCAAATTAATAATAAAAATTATTTTTTGATTTAAAAGGGTATTCGAAAGTCAATTTATTCTAATTCTATTTGAATTACTTCTTCTACATTTACATTAAATACTTTTGCTATCTTTTTTATTAAAACAAATGATGGGGAATATCTATTGTTTTCCAAAACATGAATTGTTTGTCTTGAGCACCCAACAAGTTCAGCCAATGCCTGTTGCGTCATATTATCATTTTTAAACCTTAACTCTTTAATGTTGTTAGTCACTTTTTTAACTTTCATATTTGTTACCTATCAACGGAACAATAAGATTTGATATAGTAAAAGCGATTATATTTAAAGATATAAATGTATACATAAAATACCATAACCAATATATCGGTATAGATCCATTTTCTAAATGTAAAAGATATAAAGTAACAACTAAAGTAAAAGTTACAATTATCATAGATACTATTGTTACGTTTGAACTTCTTGCTTCAATATTTTTATTTCTCTCATCTAACTTATCTTTTTTGTTCATAATCATTTGTAAAGAAAGATATAACATCATTGATATGGCAAATATAATTGATATATTAATCCTGTAATCAGTTCCATCACTAATAAACAATGATACATCATTAAAGAAAACTATACTATAAAGAATAAGAAAAGCCGTTTGTAACATTAAAATTATTAAATTCATTTTTGTTCTATAACTCATAAAACCACCTCTATTTGTATTGTAACTTATTTCTTACAACGTGTCAACTATTTCTTACATTTCTTTTTATATTAATTCCTTTTTATGATACAATATATCTCTGTGTTTTCATTAAAGGACGTGATTATATGGCTAACACTAAAATTAAAAAGCAAGTCATTAGAGATTTTAAGAATGGGCTTTCGACTAACGATTTAATTAGTAAATACGGATTTTCCAAATCAACAATTAATGAATGGCTTAGACCGGTCAGACTAAATATTGAACATTTAAATTATAGAACGTTAACTATTAAGTATTCAAAACTTTTAAAAAATCATGAAGAAACAAAACTTGAATTAGAAATTTATAAAAATTTAAATTGTCTTCCTTCTTCTTCTAGAATAGATAAAATGAATGCAATCGAACAATTTTATAAAATTTATCCTGTTCGAACTATGTGTAGAGTATTAGACATAAATGTAGGAACTTTTTATAATCATATGAATAGAAGAGTTAAAGTACATGAAAATGAAAAAATAGATAATAAACTAAGACCTTTAGTTTTAGAGGTGTTCAATAAAAGTGAAAAGAGATTTGGTGCAAGACGAATCGCACAAATATTAAGAAAAGATGGTCATGTTGTATCAGAAAAAAGAGTTAGTTCTTTAATGAAGGAATTAAATATAAAACCATACTTAGCTAAAAGAAGGCGTGTAAAGAAAAAATATGAAGCTAACAATAGTGTTTATTTAGAAAACTTAGTAAAAGGAAACTTTAAAAGGGATAACCCTAATGAAGTGTGGGTTGGAGATATAACGCAAATTGCTATAAAAGAAAACTTTTATTATATTTGTGTGATCATTGATTTGTTTTCAAGGAAGATAATATCTCATGTAGTATCGTACAGAAATAGTGAAAACTTAGTGTGTAATACATTAAATAAAGCTTTTGAAGCAAGAGGTGAACCTGAAGAATTAACTTTTCACTCTGATAGGGGGCCCCAATATACTTCTTTTAAATATAAAGAGTTATTAAAATCATTAGAAATTAAGAGATCATTTTCACAAACCGCTAGACCTGGAGACAATGCAGTTGTTGAATCCTTTTTTTCGTATTTGAAAAGAGAGGAAACAAATAGATATGATTATGAAAACATGAAAGAATTAAAAATTTCTGTAGCAAAATACATAGATTTTTACAACGATTATAGGCCACATTCATACTTGAACGGTATAACCCCTAATGAATTTGAAGAAAATTATTATGAAAAAATGGATTGTTGACTTGATTAAGCCAATAATCCATTATTGTTAATAAAATAAAAAAGACCTTCATATCAAATGACTTAAACATTTTGAAAGTCTTTCATAATATAAAACTATTCATTTGTTACATTATACTTATTATATGTAAATTTGTACAAAGTGCTTCTATCAATATAAAATGAGTCTTCAGGCAATAAAAAATCTAAACTTTCATATACCATTTTATTGTCAAAAAAACCTCTTTTCTTAGTATACGGTTTTAATGTTGGAATAACATAAAAGAAAACATATACATCTTTTGATACGAGTGTTTGATCAACTATGAATTTAATGAGTTTCTCCATTATTTTTTTATCTGTTTTTTTTGTGAAAAAAAGACTTTCATTTGACAAGTTATACCCTAATGCAATATCAACACTGTCGTTTATAGTAATATAATAATAATACAAAGATGCATCTAATTCATTAGGACAAATAAACTCATCACCAACCGGTATGAATTTAATAACATTATCTATGATATTTAATTCATCTTTAAATATAATTTCTTTTGTTGCTAGCACATAATAATGAGCTAAGTGATAAGGCTTTTTTCTCATTAGTACACTGGTGTTCCAAACCAAACATGTGCCTTTTCCGAACCACTACGGTTAGGATGATAATGATCGAAATAAAAATTAAGGCCTTTACTTATACCATGAGCTGGTTCAAATCTTGGGGAGATATCTTCGCTATTATTAAAAGCTTTTAGTTCTACTATCGACTCAATACTTTGTTTATAAAGCGTTCCACTATCAATGCTTTTGTTACAAGAACTTAAAAAAAACGATAAAAATAATACCAAAAATGTCAATATGTTTTTTGATTTAATATGTATCACCTCTTTATCATATATAAATTATAGCACATTTGTATCGTTTTGCTAAAATAAATAAATTTATTTTACTATTATTTAAATATTAATGTTTTCTAGAACACATATAAAACAAATCTCAAATTTAATAATTTCAGATAAACACATAGATTTTTACAATGATTATAGGCCACATTCATACTTGAACGGTATGACCCCTAATAAATTTGAACAAAATTATTATAAAAAAATGGATTGTTGACTTGATTAGGCCAATAATCCATTATTGTTATTAAAATAAAAAGACCTTCATGTCCGGTCAAATGACCTAAAACAGTTCGAAAGTCTTTGGTAATGCAAAAATTTTGGTTTTTAGAGAAGACTTTCGAACCCCTGACCCAAACGACCCTTTTTTTAACTGTTTCTTCTGGCACATCTAAAATCATCATATCAGGGAAATCAATACATGCTCTTTGGTATGCGTGTCTTGTTTCATGAAATGCACATCTTAATATCTCTTCATCATGGATTGAGTTAAGCCAATCAGTATTAAATACTATTGTATAAGTTGCTGGTATAAAGATAGCTCCTTGATGATCAAACTGAAAGAAATCTCTATCTCTATATAACACTTCTATTCCATCTTCTAAACCTAGTTTATTAGATGCATAGATAACTCCAAGTCTTGCTGTTTCTTTTTTCATTTAATAACAACTCCAATCTACATGAAGTCATTATACAATAAAGTCAAATCTAAATCTAAATTTTTTTGAATTTGAAAAAGTTTCAATCTTAACCTGGCTTAATATGTTATAATTTTAATGTGAAGGAGTGATTATTTTGAATGAAAAACAATGGACTTATTTAATTGAAGAGTTATTAAATAACTCAGACTTGGGAGAAAACATTAAAGTTAAACCTTTTGTTAAGGTTCCTTATGCTCGTGAAATTACTTCATATGATTCTAATTTTAATGAACTAGAAAGTAATACTGCACCTTATGAAACCGACATTTTAGTATACGAAGAAATCAAAGGTGTCATCAAGCCTAGAGTTATTATTGAATTAAAAGTATCTTCTGTTACTACTCATGATGCGATAACTTATAGTGACAAAGCTCAATTACATAAAAATGTTACTCCTTATATAAGATATGGAATAGCAATCGGTGATAGAAAACATTATCCTCTTCCAGGTAGATTATTCAGACATGGATTAAACTTTGATTTTATGATAAGTTTCAAAGATTTTAAATTAACTCCTGAGGAAACAAATACTTTTGTTGATTTATTAAAACATGAAATAAATGCATCAATCCAGATTGAAGAGATGCTTGCTGATAGTAGAAAATCTACTAGAAAAAAATATTATATGTTACACAAAAAGTTAGATTTAAAAGAGTTTGATTAATTAATCTTTTTAGAAACATCAATAACTGTTTCAATCATTGTATCAATTAACTGCATATCAAATTTAATATTATTTTGTTTTAAGTATGTGTTCACACTGGCGATCACATACTTTTTCTTTTTAGATCCGTCAGTATAATTGTTTTCAGCAATAACACATAGCTCTTTAACTAACTTTTCTATTTCAGCATATCTCTTGTAATACCTTTTAACTTTTTCGTTTTTGGTTGCTAGGAAACCTAACACTGCACTAACAATAGTTAAAACTGTTGTGATTATTGTTACTACTAATTCTGGATTATTCATCTTTATCTTTATCCTTCTCTTTCTTACTTATTATTTCAAGTGCATTCTTTATTACCTTTGGAATAGGTAATCCTGCTAAACTTGCATTTTCTATTACACTTATTCCTTCCATTGAAATAAACCCTATAACAGTACCATCTCTAATAAATGATGTTTCTAAAACTATATCAAGTTGAGTAGCAAGTGCTACCAGAAATAAAATGAATATCTTTTTAGATAAACCAATTATTCCTGCACTGCTACTTAACTTTCCATTATCAGTTTTTTTACTGTTCTTAAATACTATCGCTAATATGATTCCACTAAAAAAGTCTAGAACCATAAATATTAGTAAAGCTATCATGACATTATCGAATCCTCCTAGTAAAAATGAAAGCAAGGATCCAATAGATCCAAAGATCATAATGATTATATTTTTAACTCTCATTACTTATCGCCTACTTTTATATTGCTTCTAAACTCCTTAATTTCTTCTAATAATTCTTTAAACTCTTCTACTACAGACTGGTCTAATGTTTCCCAGTCTTTTTTGTAATTAAATATCTTATCTGATATTTCTTTTGGAATGTTTACATCATATTTGTTTGTTTTCTTAAAGTTACTAATGATCCAATGAACTCTATAGATGTGATAGTTACGCTTTACTTTAGCTTCTTGTCTATTGATTAATAAATCATAGTAAGTTATAAACGCATCTAAGAATTCTGGTAGTACTTTTTCAAACTTAATATTGACTAACTTATCATACTCATCTTTAAATTCCGGATTTAAATAAATCAAGTTGTCCTTGACTTTTAGGAAATCATCAGCATGAATTAAGTTGTAAAGAGGAAGCTCATCACTAATTGATTGTCTTTGAATAAAACTATCAATTCCATATGCAAAGATATCAATACCATTTAATGATGCATGTGTTATTCCACCAAGGTCACTAAAGACTGCAACTACATCGATATCTGATTCTTTGGTATCAGTACCATAGGCTCTTGAACCACAAAAGTATGCAAATATTAATTCATTGTGAACAAAGAGTCCTTTTAATTTATCTTCAATTAATTTCTTTTCACTAATTTTTTCACTCATCGTTTTTCACCTCACGATTTTCTAAATCATCTTTACCTTTATCAAAACCTTCAACATTTACTTTGAGCCACTCATAAGCAGCCTTTAGTGGATTGTTGTGTTTGAATATATTAAAGTCTTCTTTAGGTACTTCAATATCCACCACTTCAAGTGGTCTGAAATTCTCTACTCTTTTATCGAGATCAATGTATGATGCAAGTCCTATATTAACTTGCTTTTCACCGTAGTTTATGTTGATATGTACTACTCTATGATATGAGACATCAATACCAACACCTGATTTTAATTTCTTTATAATTGCCATTTTTATTTCTCCCTTTATTCGTATACTTTATTACCATTTAAGGTTTCGTTTAATACTTTGCTATTATTTAAATTATTTGTTGTAATCTTAGTCCCATTTAATGTAATGTTGTTTACACCACTACTTTGAGCTGTTACAGTTATTGCTCTTCTAGGACTTCCTTGAACTTTATAATAAACCGAAACATAATAAGTTCCTGGTGTTATATCGGCAAATGAGACCATATATGAAACACCAGAAACCAAATCATACATTGATTCGTAATATAAAGTTTTGATAACTGAACCACCACTTGATGTACTATATAAATCAATAGTAAATCCAGGGAATGCTAATCCTGAACCACTTAAACTAAAGTTAATCCTTAAACCTTGGTTTGCTGTATTAGTAAAAGTTGTAGGACTTACACTACTTATATTTAAGGTATAAGCCATTTACTCCACCAACCAAATCTTCTCTAAATAAATAGATGTTGTTGTATTGGTAGTCCATGCAATAGTTGATCCACTAAAGTTACCAACTAAATGTTTAGCAAATCCAACTGTCATTTTGTTAGTTGTTGAGTTTGATACATATGCTTTAAATGAATGTGTTTTAAAATATTGTCCATCAAATACACTCCATGAATAAAGTCTGTCATAAGTTCCACTCGCACTAGTTGTTGAGTTACTTCCCATTCTTCCAAATACAACATGAGTTTCATAAGAGTCAGTTCCCGTCATATTTCTAACTTCAAAAGCAAGTATTTTATTATATAAATTAATACTTTGATTTAAAGTTATATTGTTAGCTGATAACGAGGTTGGTATTGTTCCTGTCCCTTCATATAAGAGTTTAAAACCTCCACCAACTTTAACGACACTTGTATTGCCTCTAATAAAAACTTCGTTAGTAGATGTATTAATTGCCATCTCACCTACTTGAGTAAGATTAGAAGTCGTAGGGTTTGTGGTTCCTCTTTTAATCTTAATGATTGGCATTAGTAAGTTCCACCATCAATAACTGAAGTTGGTCCTATGATTTTGTTTTTATCTATACCTATATAATAAGTAATCTTTGGTGGGTTATATGCTTCATTAAACACAGTGTAAACAACTAGTCCATTACCTAGTACAGCATTATTAAATGCCGTTAGTGTGCTAACTTCTGTCATTCCATTACTTGCATGAACACTTGAATTATAGACATTTGTAATCCTTGCTCTTTGTTCTGCAGTTAAGTGAAGATTGCTTGAGACGTGAGTATTGTAAGTTGATGCTGCAACTCCGCCAAGTTCAGATAAAGTAATTGTTACTGCACCTGTCTTTGAGTTAACACTTGTAACCGGTGCAACATCAGGAATAATTGATGTCGGCAGTTTATTATTGGCACCAATTAAAGGTACAGTTCCATTAGTTGTTCCTGTGTTCTTCTTTGATGCAGTACCCAATGATAAAGCCGTTATCTTACTATTCATCAATGTATCAGCATTTGGTTTTGACAGATACTCTATATAATCAGATACCGCTATTGGGTTACCACTACTACCAGTTTTATCTTGCTTTGAAATAAAGAGATTACCACCATTTAAATCTACTAAAGGTTCTCCAGCTTTAATTGTTCCACTTGAACCAACTAAAGGTCCTGTTCCACTAGATGTTCTTCTTTTTATTTGTATAATTGCCATTTATTTTTCCTCCTATCTTTTATAAAAATATACTCTATGAATTTGATGTGATGTTGAGCCACAATGAATTGTTAGAGTTCCATTTTGATAACTAAGTCCTAAAGTATAATCTGCTCCAGTATGTCTATAGTTAACTGAACCGCTTGAACCAACTGTTATAAATAAAATTGCTCCAGGGAATGTTACTACTGCGCTTGTGAGCTGAACACTTATAATTGACCTAGTTAAAATATATGAGTTTAAGTTTCCTACCGTATAAACTCCATTTGAAACTTTAGTAGGATTAATTTGCATTGGCTCGCCTTCTGCTTCTATTTCATTTCTTAAATCATTAAGTTCTTCTAGGTAACTAGTTATATATCTTTTTTGATAACTGTTATCTACACTTATTGATGTTGCTGTTTTGTTATAAGCACATAAGACTAATTCATATAAACCATCACTATTTAATAGATTAGTTGTTGTTAGATTTGGATAACTTCCTGCTTGTTCTTTTAAATATAAAGTTGCAGTATTATTTGAAGTATTAATTCCTAAAACAACAAACCCTCTTTTACTTGAATCAAGTGTTACTTTTATTTGAGTGTTTGCTTCTACATAGATAAGCCTTCCATATACGGAAACATAACCATCTTTAAAAGTGATCGTGTTACTTGATATTGTATGGTTTACTTGATTTTTGAATCCTTTAATTATTCCTACTTGATTTGATAATAAAAAATGATAGAGATCAGCGTCTACTTTTGCACTAACACTTGCTCCATCAAATGTAATTTTTTGTAAAGCCATTAAAACTCTCCTCCATCTAAATCAGAATAGCCCTGATTGTTTATAGTTACATTACCAACATTTGAAGTTACTCCTTTTGTTAGTATTTGAAGTTTTTCTGTTAAGTTAACTCGGTATTCTCCAAGAGTTACATGGACTACTTCCATATTATTTATATACTTAAGTCCAGTAACAATTGAATCATATATCTTACCCTTATAAATAAACTCAATGAAATCTCCAAGTTCTAATTCATTTAAAGCTTCAATACTGTTTTTTTTAGTTGTTGTAAATGTAATTTGATGATCCTCTTTACTTACTACTAAAATACTTTTTACTTTATCAGGAATGTCTAAATAATCATTATCACTATAAGTTTGAGCTTTAGATATTACCTTTTCATATCTAAGACTACTACTTACATCTTCACTGATTGTTCCATCCTTAAGTAAGAAGTAAGTTTTAATATCTTTAAAAAAGAGATTATCTTTTCTTGGATAATATGTAACTTTGTTTACTTGTTCTTTACTTGAATCATTAACTATTAAATCATCTAGGAATAAATTATCTGCTTTTATCTTCACACCAGATGATATTTGTACTATTCTTATTTCTAAACCTAAAAAAGAACCATTATCAAATACAACATTACTTCTAACTGAAACTCCATACATTTTAGTGATTAGTTCTAATATTTCATAAATTGTCATTACTTTATCATCTTCAAAGGTAAGTTTACCTATCTTAGATGTTTCTTTACTTATTTGTAAGTATGATATGTTTTGGTTTGAATCACTATTTGTAATAAAAGTTGTTCTTATAATACCTTCTATATAATCTGCTAAGTTTCCTTCATAACTTAAAGCTAAGACTTCTACTTTAAATATTTCTTTAAAATCATAACAAGATATTAATTGATAATTGTTCTCTTTTATAAAACTTTCAATAACACCAAAATAAAGACCATCTTTTTTTACATAAAGATAGTCTCCAATTTTTGCATTTAATTCTTTTTTATCTACTTTGAATGTTGACCGTTGCGTTACAACTAGATCATTGAGTATTTCAAACTCATTAGCAACCCTTACATTATCTTTAACACTAAAATCTAAGCGATCTAAAATTACAAGTTCCATAAGCTATCCTAAGTGATACTCATAAATGAATATTTTAAAGATTGTCTCATTATTTGTTCCTGAATTAAATTCAAGTGTTAAGTCGCTAGGTTCTAATAATATAAAATTGTCTTTTTCAAAGTCTTGTAAATGATAGATATCATTTTCTACCAAACCATCATAACTTCTTATGTATTGTTCGTTTGGTATAGATGATATAACTATCTTTGCATTATTTTTAATAATATTCAGTTTCATTGATGTGATAATATCTTCACCTTTTAATACATTCAAACTAGGGTTTTTAACATTCCCTGTTATTTCAATTAAGGTAGATGCTTTAGTTACTCCATCAATTTTAAGTCTTGATTTACCCCCTGTTGTTTCACTATAAGAAAATGGATAGTTAAACGGATATACTTTTCCACTTTCAACGCTACTATCAAAACTTAATATAAAACTCTTTTCTTTTATCCAGTAAGTTTTCTTATTTAAGATTGCTCCACTTTTTAAATGGCCATCAATAATTTCACTCTTTGATAAATTAACAAAATCAACATAAATATACTTTGTATCATTTGAGGTATAGTAAAGTTTTAAGTTGCTAGTCTCTATATTTAAATAATCAATTAACTTTTGATAACCTAAATAACCATCTAAGAAAATAATATCAAATGAAATCTCTCCTAATGGTTCATCCTTTTTAACAGTGTTATAAATATGGTCATATTTTAAATAAATAACATTATATGAAAAGCCAAGTCCGGTAATATTAGCAAGTAAGCAACCACTATAGTAATTAAAATTAAATACTTGGCCTTTGCTGTTTTCAAGATAAAACTTTCTTATCATATGAACTTACCTCCAAGTGCCCTATTTATAGAATCAATATCGAAGGTAGATGATGAAGTATTAACAGTTACATTGTTAGTTGTTGAGTTTGAATTACTTACATTACTTGTTTGTGCACTTTTCTTTAAATTAAAAGTGTTAGCAAAGAAACCACCAACTTTACCTAATACTCCACTTACAGCTTCTTTAGTTTTTGATACTGCATTTGAAACACCACCGACAATATTAGATGCGAGATTACTTACACCACTTACTGCATTTTTAGCAAAATCTCCGACCTTACTTGCAGTGTTACCAATAAAGTCTCCAACTTTAGACACAGCTCCAGATACACCTTCTTTAACATTATTAATGACTCCACCAACTGTATCTTTTACTTTTCCAAAAAGTCCACTTACAAAACCACCGACTTTACTTGCAGCATTTCCAACAAAGTCACCTACAGTATTAATTGCACCACCTACTGCATCTTTAACTCCACCAACTACACCACCTACAACATCTTTAACTTTGTTTATTGTTCCACTGGCAAAATCCGCAACCTTACTAAATGCACCACCAACGAAATCAGTAATACCGTTAAATACTCCTGTGACTTTTTCAAACACACCACCAAGTACTCCACTAACTGCATCTCCAACTTCTGTTATAAAACCGAATATTTTCTCAAAGAGTTTAATAATTTTTTCTAATATTTTAAATATTGGTTCTAATATCTTACCGATTAGTTCTAAAGCAGGACCTAGTATTGAATTAAGTATGTTACCTACCATCTCAATTAATGGCGCTAACATTTCAAATAGATCAGCTAAGAATCCTAATTGTTTAATAATAGGTCTTAATATCATGTCAATAATTGGTACTAACAAATCAATTAATCTTGTGAATATTCCAATTACAGTATCTAAGATTGGTTTTAAAGCATTCATTAATACTTGAACTAATTTCATAATTGGCTCTAATAGCTTCATAAAGACATCAAATAGTTCTTTTAAAAGTTCTTTAAATGACTCACTTTGCATTAAAGCCATTACCACAATAGCAATTAAAGCACCGATTCCTAAGGTGGCAAAGTTAATCCCTGCACCAGCAAACATACCGGCTGAACCTAGGGCCTTAAAGGCCACAGAAGCGCCTTTTATAGTTGGTCCGACTTTACCTACTACTGATAAAACAGGACCGATCGTAGCGGCAAGTGTTGTAAGTGTTATAATAATTGTTTTAGTTGAGCTACTTAGGTTATTCCACCACTCCACTGCAGTTCTTACAGCTGGTATAACACTATTTTGTAATGTATCTACAACCTTACTCATCATTGGTATCATAACAGTTGCTATTTCCACTGATAGAGCCGTTGTTGATTGTTTTAATTTATCAAGTGAATCTTTATATCCACTAGTTTGTTCTATTTGTTCATTTGTGATTATTCCTAGTTTTCTTGCTTCTTCCCTTAAGTCACTTATCTCATCTGATTCCATACTTAAGATAGGAATTAAATCACTACCTAATTTATCACCAAACAGTTTATTAGCTAAAGCAGTTCTAAGTGATTGATCTTCAACTTGACTAAGAGCAACTCTTATGATCTCAAATGCTTCTTCTGTACTTTTACCTTCAAGTTCATCCATTGATATACCTAAAGCATGAAAAACACCAGCGAATGATTTAACATCCCCTAGTGCTATATCTGCTAGTATATTATTTACTTTACCGAATGCTTTCTCTAATTTACCTGTTTCAACACCAGCTAAAGTTGCTACATGATTCCACTCTTGTAATGCTTCAACATTAACACCTATTCTTTGTGCAGTGTTTTTAAGTTCATCTGCAGTATTAATTCCTTTAGTAGCAAGTGCAGTGAGTGCTGCTACTGCTCCAAGTATTGGTGCTGTTAGTGATTTAGTTAATGTACCTCCAAGCTTAGCTAAATTATCAAACTTTTCATTACCTAAAGATTTTAACTTATCTTTTGTTTGTTCTAATTGACTATTTACTCTTCTTATATCCGCTTCTGTATATGAGATGTTTCTTTCTAACTTCCTAAATTCAGCTTCAGATATTGTTCCAAGTTTTAAACCTTCTTTAGCTTTTGCTAATTGTTCGTTTTGTTTAGCTAATCTTTCCTTTGTACCTTTTAATATTTCATTTAACTGACTTTGTTTCTTTCGCCAAAGTTCTAAATTTGAACTGTCATATCTTAGGTTAGTATTAATAGCTCTTAGATCTTTTTGTTGTTCCCTAAGAGCTTTATTTATTTCCTTTATTTCATTTTGTAAATCTTTACCATCAAGACTTAATTTAATATTTATACCTTTAACAGTTTCAGCCATTAATACTCACCTCCTTATAATAAAAATAAGTCTATATCTTTTTGAGTTGCTTTTCTGGGGTTCTCTTCTTTTGATATAGTTTCAAGTTCTAAATTAATTAATTCTACATATACATCAATATCTATGTATTTTGAATCTTTAATTGAAATCCCAAGATGAGCCAAATTATAAATTATATTTGCTGTGACTTGCTCACCTTGAGGTTCTATTTTGGGTTATCTTCGTTTACTTTACTCCCACCTAATAACTCTGCGATTGTATTTGATACATTTTCAAGTTCATTAATGTTTGTAAGCAAACTAAAGTCTATACTTTGTAAGAACTCTTCATAACTCTTTTTAGTGAAAGGTCTATGAAGTACATAAATGATTTTAAATAATACTTCTGATAGGTTACCTTCTTTTTCGCTTTGTTCTAACTTAGTAATATCTTTAAATAACTCAGTACCAAAAATACTACGATATTCAATAATAGTAAAAAGTGAGGACTTTAATCTTAAATCCTCACCGTTTAATATAATAGTTTTTTCCATAGCACTTAACCTACATTAGTTACGGTGGGTCCACTCGAGAAAAAGTCGTTATAATTATCATCACCATATTTAGATATTACTCTAATTACTGATAAGTTTCCGATCTCGATTGATCTTGCCGTAATGTTTAATGTCACAGAGTTTGGCTCGATGCTTTCTGCTTTAGTTTTAGTTGCATCACTAATAGGAGATGCTGTACATAAGAAATACCACACGCGTCTTGATTTATCATCACCTTGGATTTCATAACCAAGTGCAAATGTTTTATTTCTATGATTTACAATTTCTACTAAATTATTATTAGAATCTCTTTCATAACCTAACACATCTACTTTAAAGTTATCACTCACTTCTGTAAGTTTAAGTGAAATGTTAGATCCACTATTAGAAACTAAAGTAGCTAATATTCTATCATCAGCATATACATCAGTTTTTCCTGCTATTACTTCGGCAGTTAATTCTTGTGCGCCTTTTAGTTTCTTTGGTTCACCATAAGTCCAGGAATCATCTTGTCCTGGAGTTGCTACTGCGTAGTGAACATTCTTTAAACCAAATGTTACTTTATTGCTCATATCTTGTTTCCTCCATTTTTATTTCATAAATTCTGTATAGACCACTTTTCTTTATATAATATTCACTTATTAGATTGTATTCAATATCATTTTCTTTGAATCTATTTTCAAGTGTTCTTTCTAATTCAACATTTTTATTATCAGTTATTAAAGTAATTTGTAACGTGGATACTTTTAATAAATAGTGGTCGTCTGAAAATAAAACATTTCTTTTATTTAATTCTTGATAGATGATAATTGGCAGAGTGATTTTTTCTTCTATTGAAAGTGCATAAAACACTTTATCTGGAAGAACAGTATTTAATATTTGATATATAAATAAAAGGTTATTGTTTTCCATTGATAATACCTTTTATATCTTCCAACATTTTAGGAGTAAAGGCATCAAAGGCTGGTCTTAAAAAAGGTCTAGGATTTACATAGTTTCCACTCCTATGCATAAACCCAAATTCAATCAAGTGAACGATCATACCTTTATTTTTTCCATGTATAACAATTGTTTTGTTATAACCAGTTCCTTTTTCCGTTTTTATAAAATCATCTGCCAATGAATTGTTCTGTCCACTCCTTGGTGCATTTTCAATAATATACTCTATTATCTTATCTGCAGTTTCATCAAGTTTAGCTTCAAGCTCCTTTTGAACTTGCTCTGAGTAATCATTAACTGCATCCATTATCTTTTCAGTTAAATTATCAAGTGTAATCATCTATATCATCTACTTTCAATTGAGTTTCTACTAAATAAAGTTCAATAAACTGACCTGCAAGATATGTTCTTTCTATGTTATATATAGTTCCATCCACTAATGCGTGTTTGCTACCGTCATATAAAAAACTTTGAATTTGTACAGATAAATCCACAATGTATTCGTGTTTTTTACTTTCGTAATATTCTTTAGATGTCACTGACCTTCTCATTGCTATTAAACTTTTCTTGCTGATAAACTTTAATTTGTTATTTCCTAAGTAATCTCTTGTTGATTCTAATCTTAGTAACACAATTTTTAAATTAGGACTACTTGGAAACATTACTATCACCTTTTGATAAAGATAGTTGTAACAAAAGCATATCGAAACTTCTAGGTAGTTCTTTAACTGCTCCATCTGTTTTAAACCCAAAAAATGTTTTACAGTAAATTAATACTAAAGATTTTGTTAGGGGGTTATCTTCAATATTCTCTGGATCCACGCCTGTTGATAAAATTAAAGCTCTACACGCATCAATATAAGTATTTAACTCATCATCAGCATATGTTTCTTCTACCGGTATTAATAATGATTTTTTTACATAATTAAGTAGTCCCATTTATAAAACCTCTTTCTTAGGGTTTAAGCTGCTTTTTTCTTAATTCTTAAGAAACCGTTATAACCTACAACGTTACCGCCTGTAAATACTGATGCTTTATAGGAAATAATACCATCTTTAAATTTATAGTCTGTTGACTTTCCAATTTCTACTGGTGAGAAAATTGGCACTTCATAGTTATGTAATCCACCATAAGCCATTACATAATCACCGTCATTTGTTTTTGTGTCTGTTAAGGCTTTACAGTATGAATTGATAATATATGGAATACCGTCAATTGTTGAGTTTACATAGTCAATTGTGTGGACCTTTCTACCTTCTGGAGTTCTAAGTCCTGCGAATGCTCTTAAATCGTTTTTGTTTAAGATTAGATATGCACCACCTTCGATTTCCTCATCTCCACCATAAGCAAAGATAATATCATCTAATGTTTGGTCTGTGATCGTTGAGATCTCAAGTGGATCAGCATCTGCTAATGCTACTGCTTGGTCACTAAAGATACCAGTAAATGTATTAGATGTTCCTGGACCTCTTAAGATTTGTTCACTTATCTTTTTCTTTAAAGCAATGTTAATGTTTTTAATAACTTCGGCTTGATAAGGTAGGCTTGGTAGTTTTTCTAACTCTTCAGTGATTTCAGTATATGCAGTAACTTTTACTTTAGTAATAGTTAGGTAACCAAATTCTGGTTCTGTCTCACTATATGATTCACCTTCACCTGTAAGACCTGCGATACCATTACCTTTAATAAATGATTTCTTATAAGTCTCACCACCTGTTAAATTAACTACTTTAACTCTATCAACTAAACTTGAAACTTGCGCGAATGGATAAGCAGCAATGTTTGGAGCAGTATGTTCAGGAAGTAAAATCTCTTCACTTGATACTTGAATCACTCTAGCTTCTTTTAAAGCCTTACCACGTTTTTCAAGTTCCTCTTTATTAACCTGATCTGTCCTTTCAACCTGAATAGGATTGATTACAGCTTTTCTTTGAATAGCCAATTTTCTATCGATTGTTTCCTCTTCTTCTTTTAGCTCATCAATTTCTTTTTCTAAATCCTCTAATACTTCTAGTGTTGCTTCAACACCTGCTAGGCCTTTGATTTCATTTAATCTGACCTTTATTTCATTTTTTCTTTTTTCTAAGTTCATTTTTATTACTCTCCTATTTTTATTTTTAAATCTATTCTTTTTCTTATTAACGCCTCGTCAATTTTTCTCTTTTCTAATTCCATAGTCTTTAGTTCTAAATCCATAGATTCTAAAGAACGAGCATAAATTGATGTATTGTCATAAGCTGGAATATCAACTATAGAAACATCATAGAGTCTATCAATTTTAGTGATTCTTCTTTTTGGAACCTCACCTTCATGATTCCACTCTTGTTCTTTAACTGTAAAAGCAAAACTCATCTTTTCTAAAAGCCCTGATCTTACCATTTTATAAATATCTTTATTGTGCTGAGTATCTAATAATTCAGCACGCACTTTTAATCCCTTTTCATCAGAGATTAATTCTAATGATTTATTTTTAGTTCTAGCAATAATTAAAAATGAATCCATATGATTGTATTTCATAGGTACATCTCTAATTGCATCTTCACTTAGTGCATTTGGATCAATGCTTTCAATAAATCCATATTCTCTTGTTCCGATTAGCGTTTCCTCGTTATAAAGAATTGCATAACCCTCAAGAATCATTTTTTCATCTTCTTCTCTAAGCTCAACTGAACTTAGTCTTGTTTCTTTTTTGCTCATCGGGTCTCCACCTCTTTTTTCTTAATTACTGTTGGAGCAGCTTTTTCGTATACATACTCTAACTCTGCATCCTTATAATAGAAATTACCTATTTTTTGTTTCTTACAATAATCATCAATCACTTTAGTCTTTTCTTGTTGTTCTTCTAAGATTAAAGTTAATGCCTCTTTTGTTACTTTTCCATTAATCGTTACTTTCATTATCAGTTTCCTCACTTTCTTTATCTCCTACTTGATATAGGTTCGCTTTAGTAGCATCTACATAATTTAGGGATTGTAATCTCTTATCACCATTTTCTACCGGTTCTAAACCAAGTAGAGCTCTTGATTCATTTAAACTCATTATTCCAAGTCCCATCAACTTCTCAATTGCAGTTACTTTAGTATTCCAAGATGCATACTGTAATCTTTCACTATAAAAGACTATTTGTTCACCAGCTTTAATTTCATTATCAGTAAGTAAGCCTAAAGAAAAAGCCTCTGACAACTGAATTGCTAAAGGCTCTATCGTTTGTTCATAAAATGAATTGAACTCATCTTCACTATAATTTGAACTAAAGATTGGTGATGATACACCGAAATAATTTAATATCTTATCATTTAAGAATGCTAATGTATCAGCATCTATTAATTTTGGATCTACACTAAGTGGTATATACTCACTTTTTAAATCAATCGGAATTATTGAACTTCCTTTAACTTTTACTGATTCTCTTAAAATATCATTAAATGAATTTACTTGTTTCTTTTTATCCGACTCACTTAACATCGCATTCATTTTTAGAAGTCCTTTAATTTGCATTGAACTTCTAAGAGCATTATCTAATCCCTGAAGTACATTCTCATTTATATTGATTGCTTTAAGTAATGCTTCCTGGTCTCCTCTATGTCCACTTCCACCAAAGATATCATTATCATGATAAAACCTTTTTAAATGAATAACGTTCTCATATGGAAGTGTAAATGCATCTTGATTTTCAAATTGAAACCTTAAGTAGTAATTATTTAGATTATCAACTATCGGTTCAACTACAATTGGATTGATTGGATAAATTCCTACTAACTCACCATTTTCAAACATTGGATAAACAAATGCATTATCATCTATAAAAAGTTTAGTAATTACTTTATAGATAAACTGATAAGGAGTCATTACTTCATTTGGCTTGTGCTTTAAAATAAAAGACAGTTTACCGAGCTTGTCAGTAACTGTCCTGTTATTTTCTGTTTTGATATGTCTTGGTTTTAGCTTTGCACACTGGCTAGCAATCCTATCAATAGCAATCTTTACTACATCTGATTTTGAAATGTTAGTCCCAAATGAAACCTGTGGTATATTAAGTTGACTTATTAATTGAAAAGGCTCCTGCGAGCCTTGTTTTTTCTTTCTTTTAAATATGGCCATAGAGACCTCCTTATAAAATCATATTTTCAAAATCTAATTTATACCTATTAAGTACTGTATAAGCAATTATAAGTGCAACAGTTCCATCAATTCTTTTATATCTTGAATTAAGCTTTGATGGCTGGATATTTCCATTAACATCAACTTTAGCCTGAGTGTTTGATAAGCACCATTTTAAGATTGGATTGTTATCATAAACAACAATTTTATTTTTTAAGTCAGCTTCAAGTTGCTTCATTGGTTCTGATAATGAATAAACACCTTGTCTTACCTTTTCCATATTAAAACCTAAGTCTTCCATTTCTTTAATCCAATACTGACTATTCCATGGATCATACCCAACCCATAAAGGTCTAATTTGATATTCTCTTACCATATCTAAGAACCACTTGCTTACAAGTGAGAAATCGTTCTGACTTCCTTCTGTAACTGTTATTAAACCTCTTTTTACCCATATGTCATAAGGTGCATTATCTTCTGACATTCTTTTTTCAATAACATCACTTGGCATAAAGAACTGAGTAATAACAAACTTTTTATCACCTTTCATTAAAAGCAATACAGCGGCAGTTAAGTCCGTTGTACTTGAAAGGTCAACTCCTCCAATTGCATAGCTATCTTTTAAATCATTAATACTATAAGTTTCCTCATTATTTAAATCTTCAAAGGTTAGCCATGATCCTTGGTCTAATTGCTTAATATTGAAGTCTTTACAAAGCATTGTGACGCGAGTGCCCAAATCGTACCTCGACTTATTCATTATATCTTCCAAATACTCGTGTGTTTTAACTGTACCTAAACTTGGGTTAGATTTTTGCCATGTATTTGGATCTTGATAGATCTCATCAATTGAATCTTGAGTATATAGCCAAGGCAGTATCTTTTCATCTTTAATTTCATCTTTAAGTAGTTTTCTAACATAATCTAACTTGTTATCTAAGAAACCACCTACTGTTGTTCCTTCAGTAGTAATAATAAAGATTAATGGTTCATCCTTAGTTGATTGACTTTGTTTAATCGCATCATAAACCTTTGAATCGGTCATTTCATGAACCTCATCAATACAACCAACTTCAATGTTATAACCATCTTTGTTTCTTGATTGAGCTGATAACTTCTTTATCTTATTCTTTGTTTTAGGTGAGTATATTTGAAAGATATTTTTTGTACTTCTTTTCTTATTTGATAAAGCCTTAGATTGTTCTCTCATATTGTTGATTTCTTCAAATAAGATATTAGCTTGTTCTGTAGTGTTAGATGCACAAACAATATCAACTCCACCCTTAGATAAGAAAAACTCAGCTAAATCTATAGCTGCAATAAAGGTTGTTTTACCGTTCTTTCTAGCAATGAGTAATAATACTTCGTTAAATCTTCTAAGGCCTGTTGATGCCATTTTAAATCCATAAGCAACTTCAAGTACAGCCTTCTCCCAAAGTTCTAAAATGAAAGGCATACCATTAAACGGACTTTTAGTATGCTTACAAAATGTCTCGATAAAATCAATCCTAATGTTTCCTGGTTTAGGATCATAAGTATATCTAGGATTTTTCATATCCCTCATTAATCTTTCAAGCATTGTTAGTAGTTCATTACCTACTACTATTTTACCAGACTTTATCTTCTCATAGTATTCAACTAAATAACTCAAGTTTCTAACCTTTTCATAAATTCATCAAATTCATCGTCATCGTCAATTACATCTTTGCCTAAAACGGAGTTTAATGTTTTTATAACAGTTCCATAACTATTGACTAATTTAGTATAGTATTTGGCTGCTTCGGTTTGTCTTTGAGAACCATGATTTGAAATTTGAACTGCACCATGTTTCCTTATTTGTATTCTTAAGTTAGAAAGTTCTACTTTCATAAATGCTGCTTCTTTTAATAAGTTATCCACTAAGTCTGCTTTTGTTTGATCCACAGAATTAAAAAGAGACCTGAGTCTCTCATATTCTAATTGTACATTATTTAGTTTTCCCATCCTTACCTCCTAAGAACCAAAGTAAATACTTCCTGTTTCTAATTCCTCACCGTCATGTAGTATTTCAATGATGCCTGTTATTTTTCTGTAGTCACCATGATTATCTCCATCTACAAAGTCCCACCACATTGATCTTAGTACTTCTCTTTTTTCAATTGGTCCAACAGAACCTATTTTACTTTGATACATTTTATTATTATAAATTTCAGCTTCTGCATTGAATGCATCTTTTAATTTTAACCAAAGTTCGTGTGCTACTTTGTAATCATTATCAGTTGCGCCATCTGTAATTTCATCGAGTGAAGTTTCGCTGTAACCTCTAAAGTTTATTAATGTTTTTTTGTTTTCTAAAATATCATTTATAGTTTTCCATTCGTAATTATATTTTTTCATTTCTATTACCTCCTCAACTTTCATACACATATTACCGTACAAGAAACACTATAGCAACTCATTTTTTTATTATAATTTATTATCTTTTTACCAATAAAATTATAATAAAAAAGTCACAAATTAATGCGACTTGATTTTAATTCAGGTTTATTAAATTTGAGATTTTCAAAATTTTTGCCTTTCGTTTTTTAAAGGCCCCCCCATGCG